>Ga0073928_10003178_pt1 | contig 26361 bp, 25 predicted proteins | sample PaiPotPPA55metaG_FD_76969 | JGI IMG/M metagenome (GOLD analysis project Ga0073928, IMG submission 76969) | Iron sulfur acid spring bacterial and archeal communities from Banff, Canada, to study Microbial Dark Matter (Phase II) - Paint Pots PPA... ...
CGCTACGTTAACCGAAGCGTTTGCGGCATTGCTGATGATGGCAAGATTTCCACTGCTGCTGCCGGAGGTCGTCGGCGCGAAGTTCACATTGAAAGCCTGACTCTGTCCCGCTGTAAGAACCAGCGGCAAACTCAATCCGCTCACGCTATAGCCAGTACCTGTGGGAGTTACCTGCGAGACCGTAACCGTCGATCCGCCAGAGTTGGTTAAAGTTTCGGGGAGGGCTTGACTTCCACCAACCTGCACGCCGCCAAAATCGAGACTCGACGGGCTTGGACTGAGTACCCCCGCAGTAGCTGAACCGCCAATGAAGGATACATTAACCGTCGGCGTCGAACCTGTGTTCGTTATCGCCACGTTTCCGTTGACCGTACCCGCGGTCATCGGAGTAAAGACGACGGTGAATCGCTGGTTCTGTCCGGCCGCCAGAGTCAGCGGAACACTCAACCCGCTCACGCTGAAGCCGTTGCCTGTGACCGTTGCCTGAGTCACAGTTATAGTAGACCCGCCGGAGTTAGTAATAGTGCCGGGGAGGATCTCGTTGTTACCGACCTGAACAGTCCCGAAGTTAAAGCTTGAGGGAATTGGAGTAACATTGCCTGTGGAAGGCCCGGTATTCGAAATGGCAGAAAGAGCGACATCGACTTTGGGAGTTGAGCCGTTGTTCGCAATTGACAGCGTTCCGGTAAAGGTGCCTGCAGAATTCGCGGTAAAGAGGATTGTGACCTTTTGACTCTGCCCGGACATTAGGATAATGGGGCAGTTTAAGCCGCTAATACTGAAACCTGCACCAATGACGGTTGCCTGAGTCACCTGCAAGGCGGAGCCGCCCGAGTTTGTCAGGGTTGCTAGCTGGCTTGTATCATTTCCGATGTTTACCACGCCGAAGTTGATATTGATCGGCTTCACCACGAGTTTGCTGGGAATGGTTGAATTGGTCGGCGATGACGTGCTTCCGCCTTGGACTATAGATCCGCATCCGACCAACGGAGCTATCGCTAAGAGCACCAAAAGGGCACGGCGGCGATTCCGGCTTGAAAAAAGACCGCTTGTCAGGATAGAAGTCTTTATCCGTGTACTTCGGAGGAGAGCACAAGAACGAAGGAACATCGTTTGCTCGCAGGAAATTGGAATAGGTCTCAGCCTTCATTAGGTGGCAGGCAAGACCACGGCTCGAAGTGCACTTCGAGCGCACTTCGTTCTGTCCCTACGTCCTATCGTGCGAGGTTAAGACCGACGGTCGAATTAGTTTTGGGATTCCGCGAAATAACTGCGCGAAACAACTACGTTAGGCATTGAGTCGGTCAACTTGAGCTGCTGAAAAGAAACCTTTTACGGATGCGCTTCGAATCGCAGCAAGCGGGTGGCGAATGTTTTGTACAGTGGTGCAACCTCCCTGAAGAACGAAAAGGCAAGGTGCCCGAGTTGCACTTACCGTCGGATTCTTCCTAGGTATGGAAGGTCATGGAAGCGGTACGCCCAGATTGGGCGCCACAACGGGAATCAGTTCCGAGCCCGGACTTAGAATTTCTAATGGTTAAATGCTAGCGGATTCTAATTTCTCGACGACCGTCGCTACACGTCGAATCGCCAAAGTTTGTAGTATCTCTGTTTACGCCTATCATCGATTTGAAACTCTTCACGACCTAGAAATGGTACATCGCGGTTGATTTCAGGAATGGAACCTTCAATCTCAGCAATCTGTTCAGCGGTGAGTTCGGCGCCGACAGAGTCAATACTCAATCTAGGTGTCCCAAACGATTATTACTGCCGGAGCGAATGTAACCGCTCTAATATGCCATTATTGGGAGAGCCGCAAAAGGAGTTACTGGGCAGGTTTTCTGCATGCAATGCCCTGCCCACCTTGCCGTTGAAACGCGGCGATTTTTCTACGGCCGCTAGTAACATCGTGCGCTTCACAGGAGCCATGGCCGCTCTATTCGCTATCGCAATCGGCTGTATCGCACGAGGCTTTGTCTCGTCCGCGCGGTTCAGGGTAAGTAATCGACGATGCTACCGCAACGATAATGTCCTTATTGCAAGTCTGATCTTATTCATATTCATATCATGCTAGTTTGTGATGGAATAACTTAGACATCCCCAGTTTGTCGGAGCGGCGTCCGTAATGATATCGAAGCTTTGTGCGGGAAGTTGGTTCGTTACCGCGTAATGCCGACCGAGAGTCACATCACAGGTGACGTTCAATAGAGAACCATAGCTGAAATTCTCGTCAACACGAACTTCGCTCCTCTGATTGATTGCAGTCGTAGAAACCGTAACGCTGGTTGTACCGGGTGAAATAGCGACTGCTCCGGCTGTCGCCGATTCACATGCGCCAGTGCTAGAGGCGCAGTTTGTTGTAGTCTGAAATGCTGGTGCGTTTACTGTCACCTTGAAAGATTTCAGAGATGATGTGAGGCGCTCCAACCAGTTCGTTCCATCTCCAGGGTTGGCAATATAGTTCGAAATAGATACATCCACACGTTGATTAATTGCGGCTGGCACTACGTCACGCGGGCGGAAGCCGATCAATGGCGAGACGGACGGCGTAGCGTGACCTTCCTCGAAACGCAGACGCGAACCGACCTTACCCGCATCAACCGTATCTATTTTAACGATCGCGCCTATCCTTTCTTTGAGCCAAATATCGATGCCGCGGTGCGCCGACTGGCGGATCGCATTCCAGAGGGTGTCGTGCGCGCGAACGAGCGCATGACCGATGACCTTACCCTTGGCATTGCCCAGAGCATTGGAGCCACCTCGCGCGAGTGGCCATTCAAGTACATCGACTGGCAGGACTGGCGCGCAAATACATTTCAGGTCACGAGTGAATATACCGTAACCGAACCCGGCGGCAAGATCATTCGGGTTGATCTGGTGCTGTTCGTCAACGGGATTCCGGTCGGCGTCATCGAGGTAAAGTCTTCTCACGTCGATGCCGAACAGGGCGTGAGCCAGCATATGTTGCTGGAGTCACCACTAGTTGGGTTACTGACTTAGGTGAGCTGCCGACGAAAGCATTTGGGACAACACCGCACGAGCATGAAATGAGAGCAAAAGCACTCGCCAATACAAAAAGAATGGCCCGCGTAACAACTGGTCTTTTGCGTGTTTTGACAATCGCATTTTCGGTTTTCCTGAAATAGAGTCCCGAAATGTTGCTTTCGGTCCGAAATGGTGAGTACGAATTGTCGTGTACTCGTGGAAGAAGTTGGTGAAGGATATTGACAAACTGGGGGAAACAACTGGAAGCACGGTACATATATTCCTCTTGCACAGATGAAATAACTGCGCTCGGTCACATCCGTTTACGCGATCGAGTCAGTTTGGCCGTCATTCATGCAAGTCATAGCGCGTTCTGATAGTTCTATGAATGACCTTTGGACGTACCACTCCATTTCTTTTTTTCTTCTAATACTAAAAGCTACACTTGAGGCTGGGTGAGAGGTTTGCAGCGCCATAACATGGCTGCAAGAAATTGTTGATGGGAGTGATTTTGCTGTGAGCGGCTGGCGGCAGAAGTTGTATGGGTCGTTCTATTACTGTCCAGACAAGTCGGCCAGCACTGTCTGCTGTTTTTCCACAGCGAGTCGAGCGTATTGGGGTGATAGCTGTCACATCATATTGCCCGTAAACTTGCTACATACACAGACGAGGCATAAGGTGACTTTCAGCGTCCCACTCGCGTCTGGAATCTTTCTCTCCGGAGCCGCTTCCGGAGGTTTGCTAGTGTATATAAGGTGGAAAGCCGTTGCGAAACAGGTTAGAGAGGAAATGACGGGAGAGCTTGAGGCGGCGCTTCATGCCAAGCGAAGAGTTGAACAACGGGATTGTGGATACGAAGCAAGGAGTACGGGCGAATCTATGAAGATAAGAAAGACTATCGAACAAAGGAAAATGGAAATCGACCAAATACGGGCAGAGATTGATGCTTTGCAAACTGTCATTCAGTTACTGGAAGATCCAAATGCGACCCATGGGCGCTACGTTCATACCGGTGCGGCCGCATCTCGCGCTTAAGGTTTCAGTTCTATGCATTCCCAATCGAGCCTTCGCTTGCCGGTCGTCAATGTGGCATAGGTTAGCTAACCAAACCGCGCGGTTGGAATCGCATCCTGTGGATCAGGAACCCTTGTCAAAGGTCAACTACGAGGCCCGTACTGAGCAACCATCACCTGTTAACCTGTGACGAGACTAGAGAAACGACGACTGTCAGCTGTACTGCGTGCCACAGAGCATCTATTTCTTGAGAACATGGCCCTGAAGCTACTGCTTACACATTATGACGCTCCCAAGTGGCAGCCCTTGGTAACAAAACTGCTTGCGGACAAAAAGATCGTGGCAGGTGTACGACTGAAACTGCGAGACATTTACAGCGTTCTTGATGGGCTGGCCGATCCGAGCACCGCCCTTGACACTCTATTGGCAGAGCTACCCGGGCGCACCACAATACATTGATCACCAGGCACAATGCTTCCTGACGTTTGTCGATATCAATCCAGATCATGATCTGGATATGAAGAACCTTTCACTCAATCCGATGAGTACGCTGCTTTTCTAAGAGCCTCTAATTACGAGAACTGGTAGGTTGAAGATCAACAGTGAAAAGGTAAAAAGCATTTCGTTGTTGCAATATGCGGCGGGCCGGACGATTAATTAGAACGTCAACAACGATTCGCCGGGGTGGTCAGGTTTATAGCGCGAGAACAGATGCTCTCCGGTGTAGTGAGACACAAACCAATAAGCCTCAACGTTCGTGTGGAAACGTGTGTCATAACACCCCAAATAATAAACTCCATCAACCGAGTAAGTATAGCGGAGAATTCCGAGGTGACGTAACGTTGATTGTGTAAAAGGCAAGAGGGTGTAAGTTGGTTTTCTGCCTGACCAGCGGGAAACCGGATCCTAGAAAGAAGACTTACACTCATGGCGAAAATAACACCGATCACCGAGCATTTCCAACATTTCGCCCTCAAGCTGTGTTTACACAAGCCGCTTGACATCACCGAATTCCGTGAAAGTCGCATTCTTCGCGCAGGTCATGAACATTGGCTGTCCTTATTGTTGCGACAGCTGCCGGACAGTAGTCCCAACTAATTCGGCGGAGTCTTCTACCAAGACGCGCGACCATGCAGGAAAATGCCAGAACGCTCAATGCACACATCGCCATGACGGACACAAGGCCAGTTTCAAATAACAAAGTGACCGACGCCATCACGAACCTAATCAAAACTATTGACATTGTAGTTGGTGAATCCCACACACACCACATGCAGTCTGCACTCTAATTTGGTTTGTAAATTACGAAGCCTGTGATCCTGCCGAGCGCACAGCGTGAATGCGATCCGGCTCTTTTATGCTGAGCAAATATTGACTAGCCAAGAAATCAAACTCTCTGCTTGGATTGTCCGTGACGCATGCCTTTCGTGGAGAGACTTGAATCGCATTGGAAAAAGAGTTTTCCATCAATTGCAGCATGTATCCTCTACTATCAGGATCCATTAACTGTCTCTCGATGTCAGATGCGATAATACGCATCTCTTCGATATCGAGATCTTCATCGAATGATGTTAGCTGCTGCCAGTTAGGTATGAATCGCGCTTCGCAAAATCCCAATCGGGGTTCCGCCGGATCGAACAGCACAATGCCAATATTCATGAACTCGTCGGTTACAATATGTGGCATGTAGCGCACAAGAAAAAATGCCAAGTAATATTTCTGTGCCATTCAGTTGGCCTTCCCTTAAACCGACAGTCACTCCCTTCGGTCTACCCGTCAATAATAATCTCGCAGTCCTGTTTACATCCTAGATATTTTGGACTTAGTGGGCGTTAATTCCCAATTTGGCACAGATTCGTAAATTATGTCATCACTAGTGATGGAGGTCACAGGTCAATCTCAGTTTTAGCTGTAGCCTGAATGAACTTCTCCCGTCAGTAGGCTGCACTCGAAATGCCACTTTCGAGGTCCGTTCATGCAAAAGCTCTGCCCACTAAGTTCGTTGACGATCCTCAAGGAATTGCACAACTCGACAGTGCCAGCGGTCGAACAAATTAGAACTGTTACGGCAATCCAACACATCAGGAAAATGCGCGGTGGCTCTCAAGCACATCTAATGCGGTGCTCTGATGGAAGCTTGCAGGTAGTCAAGTTTCGCAATAACCCCCAGCATACACGGATCTTGGCTAACGAAATGCTGGTCGGTCGTCTGGCGGCGTACGTGGGCCTAACGGTGCCGAAAGTTGTGATCGTAGAAGTATCCGAGTTTTTGGTACGGCACACAGCTGCCTTAAATGTTCAACTCGGCGGCAAAACGATCAGCTGTGAATCTGGGCTACAGTTTGGGTCGCAGCTTGTCGTGAGCCCTCTTAACGGCCAGGTATTCGACTACCTACCAAGGGAACTGCTAGATCGTGTGCGAAACCTGGAGGAATTCGCTGGAATGCTTGTTATTGACAAGTGGACGAGTAACGCGGACCGTCGGCAGGCAACGTTTCATCGGAAGATGACGGAGCGGAAATACACGGCATCTTTTATCGATCAGGGCTATTGTTTTAATGCTGGGGACTGGACGTTCAACGATAGCGCACTCCGCGGCGTGTATGCCGAGATTGAAGTTTACGCCGGAGTGAACGGTTGGGCTTCGTTTGAACCGTGGCTTTCCCGAATAGAACAGATCGATGAGCACGTCATCTACACAATAGCAGGGGAAATTCCCCCAGAGTGGTATGACAGTAATTGGACTGCACTGGAAGAGTTGGTCGAACAACTGTTGCTCCGCCGAGGCCCGGGGTTAATCAGAGGACTGATCTATGCTTTTCGTTTGTCCTCCCAAAAGCCTTTTCCGAATTGGCGAGACAATGATCAGGAAGACTGCTGGGTCTAGCAAAGCGGGACATCCGGTAAATAGGGATGCCAGGCGTTGCGGCAATATCTAAGGACCACTTGAGCCCCTTTTGGTGTGGGGAATAGTTTCATATCAAAACACTTCGTTCCCGAAACAGAAAGACCATAATGAACTTCAATTATTTAAACGCGGTTGCCCGGCGTCAGATCTGCTTGAAACTGATTTCCCTATCGTTCATTGTCCTTTTGCTGCCGTTGCAATCAAAATCGCAGTCAATACCGAACGCAAATTCCATCCAGATCGACCCACCGAGTGTTACTGTTCCGCTCGTGATCAAATTTGCCGGAGTTACGAAACATGGAAACGGTGTTCCGAAGATAGCTGGAATAACATTCGGCATGTTCGAACATTCGGAGGGTGGTTCTCCACTGTGGATTGAAACTCAAAACGTATTACCAGATCAGAACGGCCGATACACGGTTGTTTTAGGATCGACCCAGGTGGAGGGGATACCACTTAGTCTTTTTGTGAATGGCACCGCTCGCTGGATTGGGCTTCTGTCGGATCAAGATTCGCCATCACCTCGAACGTTGCTGGCAAGTGTACCTTACGCGTTGAAGGCGCTTGACGCAGAAAGCCTGGGTGGGACCCCGTCATCGGACTTTGTTCGTACCACGCAACTTGCGCAGATTCTTGGGAATGCTTTTTCTCAAACAAGTGTTCCCACGCTTAGCCCGACCGCAAAGATGCAAGTCGATTTTACCTCACTAATCCATCCTCTTTTACCAGGAGTGAACATTCCAGAAGTCTCCACCCCAAAACCCTCGATCCAATCCTTTATTGGTGGCCTACGACTACCACCTCGAACGCCAGCGCCTCCAAATAGCGCAGTGGGAGCGTCTTCCGCTGGTCTGGATCTGGAGGCTTCTGCGTTTAATGTTCAATCGAACTCGGCGGAAAAAGAACTGTTTCGTTGGCAGGCCGAACCTGTAGGCAGCGACACCGCAAATCCCTCCGGACGCTTGAGTTTACTTTTCGGTTCGAAAGGTGCGGTTCCCCAACATACCGGCTTTTTTATAAATGCAGACGGGACGCTTGGGTTGGGATCGGGGCAACAAATACCACTCCCTGCGATTCAGAGCGCACTTGTTGAGGCCGGGCTGACAACTTCTTCCACGAACGCAAGCGGAGGCGGACCGTCCCTCCCACCAATAGTCAACACGGCGCAGTATACATGGCAGCAGAACGAGAAAACTGCGATTAAAGCGGGACAAAACACTATCGCACTAGTCCCCTGTCCGCGAGGTCTCAATGGCACCGACCTGTGGCACTATTTGTATATTTCCAGCACAGGAACTCCCGAAGCGGTATTGATTACCGGCGGTAGCTGTACATCGGGAGCGGCTAGCGGAAACGTCCAATTCGTTGCTGCATTCAGCCATCCTGCTGGGTACACTTTAGGAAGCGCAACTCAGGGCGTCCAAGAAGCAGTTAATGACGCAGTCTTCAAAGGATCCAGTGGTCAGACAGCTCGCTCCGTGCTCATCGATCCCAAAGAATACTTGTTTCAGGCTAGGCTTTCGATCCGCGCCTCAAGTGTGACCATTTCAGCGTCTGGCGCAACGATCACTTGCGCCATGAGTGACACTTGCATAATGCTTGGCGACCCCTCAAATTCCAATTTGTTTAATGCCATTACGATCCAAGGTTTGAGGTTCCGTGCCGGCGTGAACAAAGGCACTTGGCCCGCGCTTGAAGACAATGCAATGGGGTCCGCGATAAGAAATCTGGCGACAGTAAACGCCCTCAACGCGGGAGATTCATTTGGTTACCTTATCCAAGTAGATAATGACCAGGCTGCTGTCATCGACCAACTGAATGCAGGTTTGGGGGCATGGAGCAGATGCGATGCGACATTCTGCTCCACTGCGGTTTTTGGTCCCGGACCGTTCTCTGTCAGCGCAGGCGTTATATGGGTTCAAAACTCGAATCTTTCCTTTCAGTGCGAGGCAAATGGGATCGACAATCAAAATGGAAATACACTGCATGTCTCCAATTCCGTCGTGCAAGGTTACACTCAATTCGGCGTACGCTCTTATCAACTTTATTCTACGTCTTTCGTTCAACTCGACAATGTTTATGAAGAAGTGGGAGACTGCACGAATCCCCTCGGGACTGGTATCGCCGGACTAATTGTGGAGAACGGCTCCGCCCAGGTATCTGGCGGGGTCGGTCCTGCCGGATTGCTGCCGCAGTACGCCAATACCGGCCAGACACAATACAACTATTACATTGTTGTACAAAGCAGCACGATGGGCACGTCTCCGGCTTATCTTGCCGGATACGCAAATACGAACGGATCGGGAACAATCCCGGTGGTGTGGAATCAAGTGGGAACCGCAGGCGTTATTACGTATGATGTCTTGCGTATTAGTGGTGCCCCAAGTGCAACCACTGCTGCTCCGTATGGTACAGGGGTCTTTGCCATCGCGACGGGTGTAACTACCGCGAACTGTTCGAACAAAGTTTGCTCGTTACTTGACAATGCGGCCTCGACTCCAGTTTCTTATTCAATTCCGCCGACCACTGTTTACGACCCCGCACTCTTGAACTGGCCAGGATCTGTCATACTCACCGGGAACAAAGACTCTCAGAATACAGGTGGTCTTGAGCCCACGCGTTACGTCTCACAAACCGTCGGCCAAGGAGGATTCGTAAACTCCGACGGTGCAAATCAGCCGTCGGTCATTGCCCAAGAATGCGACCCTATGGTTCAGCAATCTGCGATCTGGATGGACTGCCAAAACGGCAGCGCGGTGTCCAATGACTTCAATCCGATTGTGGGGACGCTGATACAGAACAGCGCCAACGGCGGACAACCAGGCGGTCTAAAAGGACGGTTTATATTCGAGGAGCCAGCGCTAAGTTCTGTTCCTGCGACGCACATTATTACGCTTGCCGATTCAAATCCCGCAAAGACATTAGCATCACCCATGCATCGACCAAGCTGGGATGCCGCGGACACATATATTGGATACGACCAGCCAAATAATGTCGCGGTGCAATCTACCCAATTGTCCTTCGGCTCTCCGGTCTCTATTTCGAACTATATTGCTAATCCGGGAGACGGAACGAACTGGTTGGAGCGCCTCACATCATCTCTCAAATCTTTCAAGGTGACAGTAAACGCACCCGCATTTCAGACGGCAACAAACTGCGCCTCTAGCACTGGCGCATGTCAATCTGCGGCAGCCGGAGCAGTCGCCATTTCGCACGGCACAACCAGCGTTACGGTTTCCACGACTGCAATCAATCAGGGGAGCGAGGTTCACGTTGACGAGAACTTTAGCTACGATCCTCTATTGAACGTCACCTGTGATCAGACTTTGGGTCGGCATTACGCGATAACTAACCAACTTCCTGGAGAAAGCTTCGATATCATTACCGACGCCGCTCCGACAAACTCGGCATGTCTAAGTTATTCCATCACGAACTAGAATGATAATGATACCCGGAACCCGAGTTCGGCTAGGTGTTTCTGACCCGAGAAACACTTGGCCGACAATTCCCGGCTGTATTCTGCAGCCCTCGCTCGGCGGAGATTCTTTGCAACGGAACTGGCCAATGTCTCATCGTTTGGAAAGGTCGGACAGGCTGCCCGATAAATAGCTGATAGCTCCGTGATCACGGGGATGGCGATAGTTGGATCGTTTGCACCAGAATCACGTGGTTTTCATTCGAATTGCCCGTGACTTTAACACGCTTCCCTTTGTACTTCTTTGCCTGCCCACGATCATTGAGCAGGTATTCGGCATCGTCTGCTTTCAGAACATACGCATGTCGCCTCTTCGCTATCGTCCCCACAAAGCTAGTCCCTTTTTCTTCATTCAATTCAAGAGGGACTGCCACTGAAGGCGTTGGGGCAAGCGTAGAGGGCGACTGTGCGGTTGGATCGACGGGTTGAGAGGATTGGCTTTGTGCCAATGACGTTGAAAATAATCCCGCCGCAACCAACGTCATCGTCAGCGACAAACCTGTTTTCATCGTGCTTGCGTTTCCTCCGCGCACTGCATCTCAACGACTTGTTCATCAGAACTAAACTTACAAGGGCAATTTATTGATGTCTGTTCAACTTTGCACACTGGGATGTGGCGTCGGCATCTGAAGCCCAAATGATCAGTAGTACAAAGCAATCGCACAAATTCTTATTGACCGCAATCCTACGTCTTGGAGCGTGAGGATACCTGTTCAAAACTGATCAACTTCGGATTTGGCTCAGTAACCAAAGGTCAGTTCCTCGCGATTATAGTTTCACTATGCTCGCGACCATGTTCTAAGCAGTCGTCTGATTACGGCAGCAATACGGTTGCCCCATAGGTTCGCTCGGATTCCTTCCGCGAACGGCCCGACACCTTTGGTGTCCGCCCGGATGGTCATTGTGAGCTTTATAGCTCAGACGCTCAATATCCAAACAGGTAGCGTAGAACCTACCATCCACGATCTGTCATGACCAGCCCCAGTGTCGCCTTTTCCCCAGTTTCGAGAATCTGCGCACAGGTCAAGCATCTTGGATATGCGGCTGCTAGGCGCATTCGGCTCTATGGGGAGGAGTTTGAGGTGGTTTCCGATCCGTTTCCTGAAGCCGATGGGGTTGCAGTTCATGTGACAACGAAAAAAGACCCAAGCATTCGCTTGCTACGGATTCCCATGACAGTGCTTCAGAGTGCGAAAAGGGCGGCGGCGACTGCACTGGCGGCCATCCGTGTTGAGAGTGCGGTGGTGGAGCGAGGAGAGCAATCATCCATGAACAAATCAAGCGATCAAGATCGAGGCAAGGGCGCAACGGAGCAGAACCCGCAGAACCAAGGCGAAGGCGGCAATACCAGCATGAGGGGTCAACTGGGCCACCGTGATGAGAATGCAGAGTTGAAGAACGCTGATTCCGACTTGGCGGGGTGAGACCTACAAGTGCTGCGCCATCTCGAAAACGATCTACGCAACTTGAAAGGATCAAAATGAAGAAATTACTCAAGACGTTACTCGGTACCAGCCTCTATTTACTTGAGCAGTCGGATGGCGCACAAAAAGGGCGCAACCGTGCGGCTAGCAGCATTGATGATTTCCGCGATGCTGTCCAGCAGAAGTACGAAGATGCGGCTGACCGAGTGGCGAAAGTATCGAGAGCCATTCGTGGAGAGGACAACCCAGACCTCGGCAACGCTGTGCGGCTTGCTGCGGGAATAGGAGTCGGCATCGGCCTTGGCCTGCTATTTGCGCCCGCCAGCGGCCAAGACACTCGAAGAGCCATAGCGGGAAGCCTTCAGCAATTTCGCAGTAACGTCCGGAAACGGGTCTTCTCCGAGCGTGTTCGCGCAGCTGCCAACGCAGGTTAACCTAATCGCAAGCGACCCATTTCTCATTCTGATAGGTGAAGCACAATGGCTAAAACTCAATCGCAATGCGCCCACTTGCCTTGTGTCTGCGTAGGCGAAAAATATCCCAGTTTTGCAAAGTTGCAGGGTCAGAGGAGACGGAAATTGCATCCATTGCCATCACCCTGCCTGCATACAATAAAGTACTGACTGAGAGCGACTGACTCGCGCCGCAGCCACATTTGTCTTCCAGCCTTTAGTAACTTTGGTTCGGAGTCATGGCGGGAGAAGGGACTAGACTTGAAGCTGTGAGACATTACACCATCAAGACGATGCACGGCGTGACAACATTCGCCTGCCTACATTGTAAGCACTCCGTCACCACGTTGCAGTTCAGTAGCGACCATGGCAGCCGCCGTACCCACGCCGCTAGGGCAATGAATGAGCACGCCAGGGCTGTACACAACTGCTCCAGACCCGTGCCACCGAGTGATGCGAGGGTGTGGCACGCTCGCTAACGCAAACTGAGCGCGCCAGAAGATCGGAAAAAGGCTGCAGGCCACACACAGAATCAGCAAGCCAATCGGAAAAGTTTAGAAATTTACATCTTATAGGGATACCAAGCACCAGTGGAGGAAAAGTGAAAATACTCCTGATCGAAGACAGCAAGTTTCAGCGGATAGCAAACGAAAGGGCGCTCGTCAAAGCTGGGTACGGTGTTATTCATGCCGGAGATAGAGAAGAGGATCTCCGTGTTGCTCGCGAGAACATTCCCGATCTTTTTCCTACTCGACATGATGTTGCCCAAGCGACGACGTTTACGTTCTGCTTAGACCCTTGCCCCACCGCCGTTCCCTTTACAGCTACCTTGGACGGCTTCAACGGCAGGGACTCCTGGAACGACATCCGAAACTCCCGCAGAGGCTATCTGGCCTATCGCCTCACACCTCGCGGACAATCCCGACTGGAATACCTGCGTAGGTCAGGCAAGCGCTAGCCCTAACGTTACGTATGTATGTAACGTAGGGCTTCTTTCGCAGGCACGCTCGCGAGGGAAGATTTTCCTACAGCTCTCGATCCGGCTCTGGCTTACACCATTCTCGATTAACACATTTACACATACAATGTTATGACGACTGCGTATGGCAAACAGAAACTATCGCAAAGCCTTATACCAAGCCAAGCAAGAACTAGCCCACGAATTGGTGGAGCGTCAGAAGAGCGACCAAAGGGTAGCTCGGCTACAGGCACTCATTACTCAGTTGCAGGATCTTTGCGCCGAACAAGATCAGAAAAGCTTTTGGAACGGCATCGACCGCGTCGTTAAGGCTGACCTGCGAGGAGGGATTACGGAGACCATACGCGTGCTCTTGAAGGAGACGGCTCTCCCCATGACTGCTACCGATCTCAAGACAGGAATAGTGGCCCGAAAATACGATCTTTCCCGGTTCCAGAATCCATTGGCTGTGATTCACACCGTGCTCAGCCGGTTAGTGAAAAGCGGCGAGGTGAAAGCCATTCCCCAAAAGTACGGCAAGAAAGCCTACCAATGGGTCAGTACCAGCGAAAAGTTACTGTCCGAATTACAGGAAACCATTCAACCAGCCACGCAGCGGCGTGGCGGTGTAAAGGAGTCAAAATGAAAACGTCAGTACTGAATCGAAAGACGAGGTTTTTTCCGTGCTGAGTTTGCCGCGAACCACGCGAAGTACGGACCACTAAGAAGGGCAAGCCCTACATGATCTGCGATCCCTGCGGAGTGCAGATGTTTGTACGAGTCGAAACTGGGATTCGACGGTTTGAAGCGATGATTGAGGCTGCGGATCGGGACGATGTTTGGGGACGTATGGCGAAGTTGCAGCGACGTTATGAACTCCAGTGTCCAAAATGCGAAAAGAAGTTCTGGATAACGCCGGAACTAATTAAAACAAGCTGGGGTGAATGGAACATTCGAAGGTTATCGGTGTCCCGAGTTGAGCACATCGCCCAGAATCATGGGCTGACAGTGGGCTGAGAGATTTTCGGTGGTTGGGCTTAAGTGCTTTTAAATGTGGTGGCCAGGGACGGAGTTGAACCGCCGACGCCAGCCTTTTCAGGGCTGCGCTCTATCAGTTGCGGTATCATAACCATAAATAACCCCAGCGTGTAAGGTAAGCAAGAAGGGTATGGACCGTTTTGCACGGCTGAAGGTGACCTTTGTCCTCTGGCATTTTTTACGACATCAGAATATGGGAAGAGATCAGATCCATTGTCTCGTGGAAGACTGACCGGCTCGTGGAAATTATCAACCAAGATATTCCGAAAGATCCTTCACTCGCAGAATTCCAAGGCAAACATCCGGTTCCCTCTCAACTGCACCAAATTATGGAACAGCGCGCGGATGATTGGGTTCAACGCTTGTACGATATTTGTTGCGACGCCTACATCAGTTGCGGTAAATGCCTGTCAGCAGATTTCGACCGAGCAATCTGGCAGTACCGAATCTATCCTTTCGTCATGGGAGAGAACGATTCACAAATACACAGTGGAACAATGGGCGGTTTCTTGAATCTGCTACTGTGCGCCGTCGGTTCGCCGCCGGAAAGGCGGCGGTCGCTTACGGTCGATCAGAAAGAGTGTTGCTTCGGTGTCAGAAGCAGGATCTATGAAACTTGGCACGACAAGCTGCACCATCTCCCTCCGAGAATTAACGAGGCAGCCGCAGTTATGGCCCAGGCCAACGCAAGAGAGCGTCGTGCTGCGCGGATTGGCGCTGGGTTGCCCCCGGACGATCCTCCTCCCTTATCGGTGACCCCGGCCCATCCGTTAACGAAGCCCGAAGAGTCAGTGGCGCCCACGGCATCCGACTCAGATCCTGAGGCCCCGCCATCGACGGCGAAGAGAAAATTCCCGTCTCCGCTGCCGAGCGCAACAATAATTGGGGCACACATCAGCGAATTTGTCGCCTGGGATGGTGAATGTGAACAGTATGTGTTGCGACCCACGAAAGAAAGTGTTCTTGCCGATGAGGGCTTAAAGTTAATTGGAAGTGTGAGGGAACTCAGCGTCGTGCGACGGTTCAGCCCAGGGTACGTTTTTGTTGAGAATCCATGTCAAGGGCTAAACCGTAGGCTTCAGGATCCACCACGACAACAACCGTCACCGCAGGCTCCCTTATTGGCTCAGTCAGTGGCCCCAATGCCGCCTGACGCGACTCCTACATTCTCGGCGCATCAGGGATCGCTGCCCGCAAGGGCGAATGAACCGGTACGGTTGTTTGCGTCGAAACCAGCATTGCCTCCCCTGAGCCCGGTACAACACGGCGTTGAGAAGGAATCGCATGCAGCCAGCGGAGCCGACATGCAAAACCACCCGAGGGGGGCGGAGACGGCCAGTTGGAACACGATCGAAATCTCATTTCTGAGTGATGAGCGGGTTCAACTTCGCCACAGTGTGAAGAGCGAAACTCGCAACTATGCCGAGTTCGGCTTCGCAGATGGCAGGAGCGGAAAGCCCAATCAGGCATGGGAGACCTTGCGCGCGATGGCAGAAGACGGCGGCACTATCCGGGATGCTGCAAAAGTTCTTCGGACATGGCCCAAGGTTGAGAAGCGGATTCAAGAAATACGGAAGGTACTGCGGGCACACTTTGGCATCTCCGATGATCCGATCCCGTTTGTCGAAGGCATAGGATACCGAGCACGTTTTAAGATCGGTTGCAGTCCTTCATTTCACACGTAGTAATTTTTCCCAGCCTTAATCAAAAAAGTCTCCAAGTTTTGTTACCTACTCAGCGTCAAGCGCTTAGGGACAGTTTTCGGCGAAAACTGTCTTCTCCTATCGAATTTTCGCCCTTTTCTAGTAGCCGGCCAAGCGCGGATCGCCGCAAGCGAGTCGTGTAGCTCAGCGGGTTGATAGTCCGCCGCGCTCAAAACATGCTCGATAAGTCTTGTGGAAACAGACAAATAGAACACAAGCCGGAGGGCTGTAGCCGAACTGTAACTCTTAATGGAGGTTCTAGAGAAATGCATAACCTGACCGGTACCGCGAAAAGCAAGCGCCTTTTGCGCACAAGAGAAGCGGCGGAATACCTCTCTCTCAGCCCCTGGAAGATTCGACGACTGATCCAAGATGGCCGCCTCCCCGTCGTTCAGGATGGCGAGGGATCCCCGTTTCTACTCGACGTTCGCGACCTGGATGGATACATCGAACGGAACAAGAAATTGTGCAGCTTGTAGTCCTTCTTGCATCTTGCATAGCGCTATGCTAGATTAAACTCAATGCCGGAGAAAGGACGGCAGAGAGGATGACACCAAAGAAAAAGAACCCGAACGCCGTTGCGCTGGGGGGATTGGGCGGCAGAGCTCGGGCAAAGAATCTGTCCGATACCCAACGCTCCGAAATTGCCAGCAAGGCGGCGAAAGCAAGATCCGAAAAGCTGACTGCATCAAGAAGGTCAGAGATTGCAAAGCGCGCAGTAGCAGCTCGTGAAGCAAAGAGGAGAGGGGGCAAACCATGAGCCGCCCTAAGGGAACAGGCTGTGTCTACCAGCGAGCGGGAACGAGCGTATGGTGGATAAAGTACAGCCGCAACGGCAAGCCGTTTTCCGAATCCTCGCACACCAACGACAGGCGGAAAGCTGAAAAAATACTCAAGCACCGCTTGGCAGAGATTCAGACAGGCACATTCATAGGACCTGAAACTGAGCGTGTCAGACTGGAAGAGTTGGCCGACGATTTCCTCCGCGAGTATCGGATCAATGGTCGCAAGTCTGTTGACGATGCCGAAGCGCGCTGGAAACTTCATCTAAAGCCGTTCTTTGGCGTGCTCAGAGCAGTTGAGGTCGGTAGCCCTCTTCTGACGCGGTATATCGAATCTAGGCAGAATGAGGGTGCGAAGAACGCAACGATCAATAGGGAACTTGCAGCCCTGAAGCGCATGTTCAACTTGGGCCGGGAGCATAGGAAAGTTCGCGAGGTTCCCATATTCCCGCACCTCAAAGAAAACAACGTTCGCAAGGGCTACCTGGAAGACGGGCAGTACAGAAAGCTGGTCGAATACTGCCCGGAGCTTTGGTTTCGCGCCCTCGTGGAAGTGGGCCGAACCTACGGTTGGCGAGTGAGTGAACTGCTCGGTATGCACGTGAGCCAGGTAGACCTGTTTTCCCGCATTATCCGACTCGAACCAGGCACCACCAAGAACGAGGATGGCCGAGAGGTGACAATGACTGACGCCGTATACACCTTGCTCGTGGAGTGTAGCCACGGCAAGGCTCCGGACCATTTCGTTTTCACTCGCCCTTGCGGGAATCCAGTACGCGATTTCCGAGACACCTGGACGAAAGCGTGCAAGTACGCGGGTGTCGCCGGATTGCTCTTCCATGATCTCCGAAGGACGGCAGCCCGAAATCTTCGGAGGGCCGGAATCGCAGAAGGCGTCATTATGAAGATCGGAGGATGGCGAACGCGATCGGTGTTCGAGCGTTATGCTATCGTTGATCAGAACGACATCGCAGCGGCGATGAAAAAGCTCCAGGCAAGCGAGCAAGCCGCCAACAGCTACAGTTCGGTTACAGTTGAGTCGAACTCGGTCGCTGTTGCAAAGGCTCAGGTTGTAAATTAAGCTAGTTTTTTCTTCAGTTTAAGCACTAAGCCGGGATGGCGGAACTGGCAGACGCAGCGGACTCAAAATCCGCCGGGCTTCGGCCCTTGGGGGTTCGACTCCCCCTCCCGGCACCAAACAAACATGTGCGCAAACTCTTCCCGCCCCCGAGGGTCCGCTTTTGTAGCAGGTGAGATGACGCAAATTTTGTTTTGACAATCTATGAGGCTTTCCGCTATCGTATTCTCGTGATTTGCTTTGTTCATCGTCATCACCACCATCACGCGCATGGCGCGTCGGCGGGGGTGTTTGGCTGAGCTAGCGTAACACCCAAAGAGATTCAAGCCCGCTGACGCTATGCAAGCTCAGCGGGCTTTTTGTTTTTGCCTACAAAGGACAATCCATGAACCGCGAAATAGATTTCGACAAGATGCAGGGCTTGGCGCCAGCTATCGTGCAGGACGCTGCGTCCAACGAAGTGCTGATGCTCGGTTTTATGAATCGCGAAGCCTGCGAGCGCACGCTCTCCACCGGCTATGTGACATTTTTCAGCCGTACCCGCAACCAGCTTTGGACCAAAGGAGAGACTTCGGGCAACCGTCTCAAAGTTATTGCGGCCATCACCGACTGCGATCACGATACCTTGCTGTTGCAGGTCGAAGTTGAAGGCGCGGGTGTGGTATGTCACGAGGGCACGCGGTCCTGCTTTACTCGGCGACTATTTTCGGCCAATGAGCAGAAGCAAAGCATCGACGCGGTCCAGCCATGAAGATTCAACTTGGTATTCCGAAAGGTAGTTTGCAGGAGGCCACGCTGCAGTTGTTCGCGGGCGCCGGACTTCCCATCTTCACTAACGGCCGCTCCTACTTCGCAAGCACGCGAGATCCCGAGATTGACTGCATGCTCATTCGCGCTCAGGAAATGGCGCGCTACGTCGAACATGGCGTGCTTGATGCTGGGCTGACCGGTCTGGATTGGGTAGTCGAAAGCGGGCTTGAAGTCATTACGGTTTCTGACCTCATTTACGCGAAGCAGAGTCGCGGTAAAGTCCGCTGGGTGCTGGCGGTTCCTGAAGATTCGCGATATCAGTCAGCAGCAGACCTGAACGATTGCATCATTGCAACGGAACTCGTTAGTGTTACTCGCAAATATTTTGAGAGCAAGAATATTGCCGTGCGAGTTGAGTTCTCCTGGGGCGCAACCGAAGTAAAACCCCCAACGCTGGCCGACGCTATCGTGGAAGTCACGGAAACCGGCAGTTCGCTGCGGGCTAATCATTTGCGGATCATTGATACCGTGTTGGAATCCAACACCCAGGTCATCGCCAATAAAGCAGCTTGGTCTGATTGCGAAAAGCGGCGCAAGATTGAAAATCTTGCCCTGATGTTGCGTGGCGCCATGGATGCCCAGAGCCGGGTCGGCCTGATGCTGAACGTTCGCAAAGAAAATTTGGCAGCCGTACTCGCCGTTCTGCCTGCGCTGAAAAAGCCAACTATCTCCACTCTTAGCGATGAAGACTGGGTCGCAGTCAACACAGTAATTGAAGAGTCGACAGCCTGGCAGGTAATTCCTCGGCTGAAAGAAGCGAAAGGACAAGGGATTGTCGAGTATCCGCTGAACAAGGTGGTTCTGTGATGCGCATTCTTTCGGGAACGGCGGCGACGGCGAGGGTACATAAAATGGCAGCTCGCGGGTCGCAGTACGCGCAAGTTGAGCCGGCGGTGCGGCGTATTATCGCTGACGTTAGAAAACATGGCGACCGTGCCATACGCAAGTATGCCGAACGGTGGGATGGGCTTTCGCAGCAAGAACCGCTTCGAGTATCGGAAGGAAAGATTAATGCGGCGTGGAAATCCGCTTCTCCCCAGTTACGGAATTCGTTGCGAGTGGCCGCGGCGAATATTCGCCGCTTCTGCGAATGGCAAAAGCCAGCAGACTGGATGCGCACGCGGCAGGGAATCAGCGTTGGACAAATCGTGCGGCCGCTGGATTCGGTCGGCTGTTACGTTCCTGGCGGGCGCTACCCCCTTGTGTCGACATTGTTGATGACGGTTATTCCCGCTCAGGTCGCGGGTGTGCAGAACATTCGGGTCGCATCTCCTCAGCCGCGGACCGAGGTGCTTGCGGCTGCTGGAATGCTCGGCGTACGTGAAGTTTATCGGATCGGTGGCGCGCAAGCTGTCGCCGCGCTCGCGTATGGAACACAAAGGGTCTCGCGAGTGGACAAGATTGTCGGTCCGGGAAATGTTTACGTTACGGCTGCGAAGAAACTGGTTTCGTTCGATTGCGCGATTGATTTCCTGGCCGGCCCTACTGAGGTTGTCATTGTTAGTGACAAAGGAAACGCCGAGTTCATTGCCGGCGATCTGGTTGCGCAAGCAGAACATGATACTGAGACTTTCGCAGCTTTTATCACAACTAATGAAAAACTCGCCCAGCAGGTGGCGCGAGCTACAGAGAAGCTGAGCGCAGGGAATGCGGTGGCAAAAGAGTCGCTGCGCAGGAACGGCACGATCCTCCTATCCTGTTCGCGCTGCCAGAGCTTCGAGTGGGCCAACGAACTCGCATCCGAACATCTCACCGTTGACGCCGGGGACGTTGCCTTTGTCCGCAGTGCCGGATCTGTCTTCGTGGGTGATTATTCACCGCAAGCCGCGGGCGACTATGCTTCCGGCCCCAATCATGTTTTGCCTACTGGGGCCGCCGCCCGCTTCCGAGGCGGGTTGAGCGTTCTCGATTTCCTAAAGGTTATAAGTGTGCAGCGACTGTCGCGGCCCGGACTGAAATCCATTGCGCCGGTGGTCGAGTCGTTGGCAAATGCGGAAGGATTGCGGGCGCATGCGGATTCAATCCGTACAAGGGTGGCCCATGCTTGAAGCCCGGGAATCGGTTCGGAACCTGCCCACTTATCGTCCGCCGCTTGGTGGCCGTGCCGGTCTGCGTCTGGACTTCAACGAAAATACAGAAGGCTGTTCTCCGAGGGTGTTAGCGCGATTGCGCGAAATCACCGCCGAAGAAATTGCGTGCTATCCCGAACGTGCACCGGTGGAAGCTTTAGCCGCCGACTATCTTGGCATCGAGCCCAATGAATTGCTCCTGACCAATGGGGTGGACGAAGCCATCCACTTGCTATGCAGTACATTTCTGCAGCCCGGCGACGAAGCTCTGATTGTGGTGCCGACGTTTGCCATGTACGAGATTTCGGCCGCAGCAACCGGTGCACGAATTATCGAGGTACCCGCCGAAAACGATTTTCAATTTCCGATTGCTGATTTACTTTCCCGAGTCACGTCTAAAACGCGACTGATTGCGATTGCCAATCCGAACAATCCCACCGGCGGCGTGGCGGATGAAAAATTGTTGCTGGAAATTGCCCGCCTCGCCCCGCAAGCGGCGATTCTCATAGACGAAGCTTACTTTGAGTTTTACGGAAAAACCTTGCTCACGCAAGTGTGTAATCTGCCGAATCTGTTCGTGGCCAGAACATTTTCCAAGGCGTACGGACTGGCCGGACTTCGTATCGGCGTGCTCGCGGGAAATGCCGAGCACATCGCCATGGTCAGAAAAGTTGCCTCGCCCTACAACGTCAATGGCGTGGCTCTTGCCTGTTTGCCGACGGCACTCGCAGACCAGGAGTATGTTTGTGATTACGTCAGGCAAGTTTGCCAAGGGCGGGGCGACCTTCAGGAAGAGTTCAGTCATTGGGATATTCGACACTGGCCAAGTCAGGCCAATTTTGTGCTCGCGAATTTCGGCGCGTCGAGTTCTGGGTTCATACAATCGATGCGGGCGCGAGGGATTCTGGTGCGCGACCGTTCGCGCGACCACGGCTGCGAGGGCTGCGTACGCATCACGCTCGGGACTAATGAGCACACCGCCCACCTGCTGCGGGCTTTGCGCGAGACGCTATCAGAGATTCGAGCCAGAAAGGTCGCTGCCACATGAGACGAGCCGCGATACGACGCACTACCAAAGAAACCGATATCAACGCCGCCCTGATCGTTGAAGGCCGCGGCCGTTACAAGGTCTCGACCGGAATCCGATTCTTTGATCACATGCTCGAACTTTTTGCTCATCACGGCGGCTTCGATCTTCAGCTCAAAGTTAAGGGCGATCTCGACGTGGACCAGCACCACACCGTAGAAGATGTCGGCATCGTGCTTGGGCAATTGTTCGATAAAGCGCTCGGCAGCAAACGAGGCATTCTGCGTGCGGGTTATTTTGTGATGCCAATGGATGAGACGCTGGGGCTTGCCGCCGTCGACTTTTGCGGACGAACTTCCACTACGGTGGATACAAGGGTTCGGGTCCGGTTGGTGGGCGATTTGCAAACGGAGTTGGTGCACGACTTTTTCGACGGCTTTGCGCGCGGCGCTCGCGCCAGCGTGCACGCCCGCGTCCTCTATGGCCGTTCCAACCATCACAAGATTGAATCTTTGTTCAAAGCTTTTGCGCGCGCTCTACGTGCCGCGTGCTGGCGCGATCGCCGCATGGCTCGTCTGCTACCCAGCACAAAGGGGTTGCTCTAGTGATCGCAGTAATCGATTATCGTGCGGGAAATATCACCTCGGTGAAAAAAGCACTGGACCATTTACACGCGGACGCTGTTGTCACTCGCGATCCAAATGTCGTCGCCCATGCGGACAAAATTATTCTGCCCGGTGTTGGGCACTTTTCAGCCACTGCCATCCTAGAGCAAGATGGGCTCCGCGGAGCAATTCTTCGCAGAATTGAAAAGGGAGTGCAGTTTCTCGGCGTCTGCGTCGGTATGCAGTGGATGTTTGAATCCAGCGCGGAAGCACCCGGCACCCCAGGCCTGGGACTGTTTCCTGGGGTATGTGGCGGCTTTGTGGAGAGCGTCAAGTCTCCGCATGTGGGGTGGAATTCGTTGACCTGTCGTGTCGGTTCGCGGCTGCTTCGCGGCGTCACGTCAGGCTCATTCGTGTACTTTACACACTCCTACTCCGCTCCAATCGTGAAAGCTACCGCTGCTAGTTGTGAATACGGCGGCGAATTTTCTGCGGCGGTTGAACAGGACAATTTGTTTGGAGTGCAATTTCACCCCGAAAAGTCTGGGGATCTGGGTCTGAGGCTTCTGGCGAATTTTTGCAATCTGCCATGCTGACTAAACGAATCATCGCCTGCCTGGACGTAAACGCTGGACGCGTCGTAAAGGGTGTGCAGTTCGAACAACTGCGTGACGCCGGCGACCCAGCTGAGTTGGCTGCAGCGCACAGCCGCGCGGGTGCAGACGAGGTCGTGCTGCTCGACATTTCAGCAACGCGAGAGAATCGCGCAACGCTGGCCGATACCGTTCGCCGGACCGCGCAGCAGTTATTCGTTCCATTCACCGTGGGCGGCGGTATTCGCTCTCTTGAAGATGCAATCGTGGTTTTCGAAGCGGGAGCCGACAAGGTCAGCATCAATTCCGCAGCACTCGCTGATCCCTCTCTGATTACGCGTATTGCCGAACGATACGGTTCACAAGCGGTGATCGTCGCCATAGACGCAAAGCGAATTAATGGAGCAGCGCGATTCGAAGCATACGTTAGCGGAGGCCGAAATCCTACTGGGCGCGATGCAGTAGCTTGGGCACGGGAGGCAGAAGACCGGGGTGCGGGAGAAATTTTACTCACGTCGATGGATCGCGATGGCACCGGTGCCGGTTTCGATTGCGACTTGACCCGGGCATGCGCTGAATCGTTGCGCATTCCCGTGATCGCTTCGGGCGGCGGCGGAGATGTGCAAAGTTTCGTTGAAGTGTTTCATGAGGGCAAAGCTGACGCGGCCCTCGCTGCTTCCATCTTCCACTTTGGCTTGCACCGACTTGGTGATCTTAAACGAGAATTGCAAAGGGCGGGAATTCCGATGCGGTGGCCATGCTGATCCCTTCGATTGACCTTATGGGCGGAAAAATTGTTCAGCTGGTGCAAGGCGAGCGTAAAGCTCTCGAATTCGACGATTTCGAGGATTGGATTAATCGCTTCTCTGCGTTTCCTCTGGTTCAACTCATCGATTTGGATGCCGCTATCGGCACTGGCCACAACCGCGAACTGGCGGCAGCCTTTGCCCGGCGTTTGCCGTGCCAGGTCGGGGGAGGAATCCGTTCGATCGAGACGGCTGAGCAAATGCTTTCGATTGGGGCGCGGCGCGTGATCTTTGGATCTTCGCTCATTCGCGATGATCAGCCGAACACCGTATTCGCCGACGAGATAGCACGCGCGATTGGCGCCGAGAGATTGGTGTTCGCCATCGATTCGAAGAACGGACGAGTAGCAATCAAAGGATGGCGGCAACTCACGAATATCGCTCCACTTGACATGATTGCGGCTTTGGAACGCTGGTGCTCCGCGTTTCTTTATACGAATGTCGACACTGAAGGCCTGATGCAGGGATTTCCCCTGAAAACAGCAACGCAGCTACGAGCCGCCACTAGCAAGCAACTGATCGTGGCTGGCGGAATAGCAACTTCGGTGCAGATCGATCAACTACATGCTTTACGAATCGATGCGGTAGTGGGAATGGCAATATACACCGGCCGGATAAAACTCGGGGACTCAGGTCGGACAGAACCAACCTAGATCAAGAAAAAGCGGCGTAAGAGAGCTCCTTTGTGTCACCTTCGTACCTTTGTGGTTCTAGCATTTTAACTTCATCAACCACAAAGGACACGGACGTACACAAAGGGAACTATTGAAAGCGATACCCAGGCTTGAGTTCACAGCGATAACCCTTGGCCTGATCGGAATCGACTCTAGCGTGGCAATCCGCCCAGCTCAAAAAAAGGTCCGGCCCGAGCGGAAAAACGATAGACTCTCCATTGACTTCCGCCTCAATGCTCGGGCCCTCTGCCAAGGTCGGCAGGCTAAAGTTTAGCGCGCGGCCGAAAATCACGGGGTACGACTCCCGTACAAGGTCGCTCACCATGGGATGAACCACCTCGGCTTCCATCAGGAAAGTTGTGGTGTCCGACCAGTTCCGCACTGATACATTCACTCTCCGGCCGCCTCGCGACAGATCTTCGAATTCAACCTTTGAAAAGGGACACGGGCCGGCGATGCAAGACACTCTGGCGTTACGAAACTGATTTCCCTCGCCGGCATCGAGCGATGCGGAGCCTAGCACCGCCTTCCATTTTCCGTCGGGCGAGCATGGATGATGTCCCTTGCAAAGAATATTACCGGCATTCACTACTTCAAATGTTTTGACGGCGCTGCCGACGTCGGCTTCGGTTGTGGCTTTTACCGAATACCGTACTCGTACGTTCGAGATGCTGATATCGGGATGGCCTACGCTAGCATGCGTAGCACGATGAAGCGGCACCATGCGAGCGATGTAAAGTTCATCTGAAACAAACTCATTCAAATCGAGTGGTTTGTAATCTGGATGGCGGAATTGCAGAACCAGTGGCTGGCGGCGCCTGAGTCCGCGGCGCAGGGTGAGAGTGAAGAATCCTGAAGGATCAGATTTGCTGTTACTTAGTGCCGACCCGTTTGTACCGGTTATTTGAACGTCCCCAATAGGCAATTGTTTTTGTGGATCATCATCTGCGCTGAGGACTGCGCCTCTGATGGTTATTGGTTGTGCCCTGTGAATTGCGATCGACACCGCTGCCACCCCACCTGCGACAGCTGCGATTGCAAAAACCCAAAGCGCAACCTTTCGTTTCCAGGTCATTCGGTCACCGCTGTCAATATTTTATGACACTAATTGTGCGTACTTGGATTGCATTTCCGAATGAGAAGCAGTTTATGCACAAAATACTCTTGCATCTTCTGGTTCCTAATCTGCACAGCGAGGGAAATCGTCTAAAATTCTTATAGTGCGCCCGAAAGACGAGAACACTTCCATAGATAAAATTGTGTCGCGGCGGGATTTGCTGAAGCAGATTGCCCGCATGGGTATATGTTTGCCACTTACAGGCAGCCTTCGCCCGTTCTTGTCTGCAACGCCGCAACAGCACCTCGAAGCAGCGCGCCCTCCCATCCAGACGCACCTTTCGCAGGCTGATGACGATCTGCTGGAAGAATTAGAGAAGGCAAATTTTCTCTATTTCTGGGAACAAGCCAATCCTCAAACTGGGATGGTGAGAGATCGATGCAATGTGCGAACGAATGATAACAGCCTGGTGGGAAGTATCGCAGCCACAGGCTTTGGGCTGACCGCGATTTGCATCGGGCAAAAGCGCGACTATGTTTCCCTGTCCGAAGCTCGCGAGCGAGTTGTGAACAGCTTGCGCTTCTTGTGGAAAAAATTGCCCACGCATAGGGGATTTTTCTATCACTTCGCCAGCCTGACTACCGGGGAAAGACTGTGGGACTCGGAAGTGTCTTCCGTCGATACAGCCATACTGCTTTGCGGAATTCTCACGTGCCGACAGCACTTTCAGCATTCAGAGATCAGTCTGTTGGCATACCAAATCTTTAATCGTGTGGACTGGACGTGGCTTTCCGAGGACACATCTTTATTACCCCATGGATGGACACCGGAAATTGGTTTTCTACCGTACAGGTGGGACTATTACAGCGAGCTGATGATGATGTACCTGCTGGGATTGGGATC
>Ga0073928_10003180_pt1 | contig 26359 bp, 19 predicted proteins | sample PaiPotPPA55metaG_FD_76969 | JGI IMG/M metagenome (GOLD analysis project Ga0073928, IMG submission 76969) | Iron sulfur acid spring bacterial and archeal communities from Banff, Canada, to study Microbial Dark Matter (Phase II) - Paint Pots PPA... ...
ACCTTTACTCGCAAAGACCTGACCACTCTCTTGGCGAAGATCGAAAACAAACGGTTAGCTTCCGCCGCCTGACGCCCTTACAAATACGTCACCGTAATTCCGAGCAAGAGCACTAAGCTAGCTGACCCACCGCGGGGCTCATGGTAATCAGCTACCTGATTCCTCGCCAGAAGCCGGGGTATCGCCAGCGCGACTCTGGCAACTTTAAGGTTTGGTTATAGGGAAGGGTGGCTATGTTACCGGCCGAATCCTGTCAGGCTGGCTTGGCGACCTGATAGGCGGACTCTATGCTCTGAGCGTGACAATGGCCGTGTTGAGCGTCTCCATGCCGGGGAACGATTGCGCTTGCACTTTCGACTTTACCGTTCATCGGCCTTATAATTGCGCACGCTCGAGGTTCCTACCCTATTGCCCGAAACTGGCCCCAAATCCGAACGCAACTCTTTGGTGGTGATTACCGACGACCCAGAAATTCTCCCGGAACTCCGCAAACATCTTGGCGGAAGCTTTCACATTTCTTTCGCGACCACTGAGGGCGAAATCAAGTCCGCTCTGGAGAAGACCGAATTGCATGCCATCCTTTTTAATCTCGATGCCATTGGCGACATTCCACGCGACGGTTTGGAAGTCATCGAGGAAATTCGGAAGATTCGAGATGATGTGGTGCTGGCGGCATTCACCCGCAGCAACCAGCGCACCATTCCGCTGAAGGCCAGCCAAGCCGGGACCGATGAATTTTTCCTTTTCCCGATAAATTACCATGAACTGGAAATCGTTTTGTCTCGCGCTATTGAAAAGCGCGCACTTGAACTGGAAGGCCGCCGCCTGCTGCAGCAAGTAGAGAACAAAACCGTTTTTTACGGATTGCTGGGCATCAGCCCGACTATGCAGAAGGTTTACCAAGCCATTGAGGCCGTCGCCGGCACCGGGGCGTCCGTCGTGCTTCGCGGCGAAAGCGGGGTCGGCAAGGAACTGGTCGCCAAGGCGATCGTGCAATGTAGTGATCGCGCGACGGAGCCTTTCATTTGCGTAAATTGCTCTGCTCTGCCCGAATCGCTCATGGAATCGGAGCTTTTCGGCTACGAAAAAGGCGCGTTTACCGGAGCCGACGCCACCAAGCCCGGACTCATCGAGCTGGCCCAAGGCGGAACGTTGTTCCTCGACGAAATCACCACCCTCAACCTCAACTTGCAAAGCAAATTGCTACGTGTCCTCCAGGAGCGCTCTGTGCAACGGTTGGGCGCTCGCGCGGCCAAAAAAATCGATTTCCGCTTGATTACCGCCACCAATGAGGACTTGGAAGACTGTGTAAGCAAAGGCCGTTTCCGCGAAGATTTGTATTTCCGCATTAACGTGGTGCCTCTTTTTGTACCGCCTCTTCGCGAGCGGGAAGGTGACGTCGCGCTCTTGGCCGACCATTTTCTCCGGATATATTGTGCATCCGCAAAAAAACCGCTAAAGACCCTTAAGCCTGAAGTTCTGGAGACACTGGAAGCCTACGTATGGCCCGGGAATGTGCGGGAACTGGAAAACGTGATGCAGAGACTCGCGGTAATGGTCGCCGGGCAAAATATAACCTTGGAACATCTGCCCCAACAGCTGTTGCGGCACAGCGCTACCGCCCAGGAAGCCATTCTGATGCCCGAGGGCGGGGTCGATTACGACGCCGAGATGGCGCGCATCGAAGTTGCCTATCTGTATGCCGCGCTGCGCCGGACTGGCGGGAAAAAGAGCGCGGCGGCTACGCTATTGCAGATCGATGGACAACGCATGAAGTATCTTTGCCGCAAACATAAAATCCAGTGAACACGGTGAAATCTGGTTAAAAATTAGCCGTTGGTAGTTAATTTTTAACCGCTGGTGAAATTTCACACCCGTCAAGCATTCGTGTCGCAAACGCGGTCCTCGCTAACGGCTTTATTTTCAACGACGGTCCGGGAGGCACACGCGCCCTGAGTTTGGCCCTTCCCATGCTTTACACATGCGCGTCGATAGCAACAAAAAATCATCCGACAAAATTTCAGGAGAAGAAACCATCATGAGCATCGAGAAAAAGAGCTTGATCAGCACCCTAAAGACCACCAAGAAAGCCAATATTGCGGGAGCTCCGGTTGTCGGTTCCGGTACCAGGAAGGAAACCATCGAATCTACTCGCGCCATCCAGCCGAAGGCAATCGGCAACCTGAAGCATGTAACCCTCAAATCGGGTGTGAAGAATTTGCGCGCCATCAACACCAAGGCGGCTGGATAGCTGGTAGCACAGCAACTCAAATTAAGGTGAAGGCTGCCTGCTGGCAGCCTTCACCCGTTTCGAGCCGGGAATATTAGTAGTCCTCCGGCTGCGGTCGTCACCAGAGTTTCCGCCCAAAAAAATTCATCAATCCCTCCGCAGCCATCGCCAATAGACTACGCCTTCGTCCGTATACTCGTGCCACTCCCGTCATCCCCGGCTTCAACATCTCTTGCGAATTCTGGACGAGTAGCTCCACGAGATAATATTTCGGTGCATTCAATCCCTTCAACTGCGCGGCTTCCGCGAGCTCCGGATCCATTTCGGTGGATGTAGCCGCCGTAGAGATAGTTCGGGCATCCCACTTTTTCCAGAGTCCTTCTATCTGAATTTTTGCGGTCGCGCCTGCATGAACGCGGCGCAGATCGAATTCGGAAATATAGATTCGCGCGCGCATGGTGGACAGGTTCGCCACCTGGAAAAGCTCGCTGCCCTCCTGCAGGTAACTGCCAACCCGATCCTGAACCCGCGGCGTGATGACGCGGCCGGAAATAGGGCTGGTCAACTGCAAGAGTTGCACTTCCGAGGAAAGCTGTTTTGTATCTGCGGTTAGATAATCGCGCTCCTTAACAGCTGCGCCCAAGCCGGCATAACGAAGCGCGGCGTCCTTCGCGCGGTCCGAAGCCATTATCAGCCGGGCCCGCGATCTTTCCAGGTCCGATTGGAGTGGCAGATTGCGAAGAGTAGCCAGGGCAGCGCCGGCGGAAACTTGTTGCCCTTCCGACACGAAGACGCTCGTTAGGACTCCTGGAATGTGTGGCCGTACCGTCGCCGTTTGTCCCGGTTCCAAAACGAAGCGTCCCTGAACGGTCTCTCGCTTCAGGGGAAGCAGCAGCAATAGCGCGAGAAGGGCGGCCACCGCCAACGAGTGCCGAGGAGTAAACCAAGCGATCACACGATCTTTTTTATCGAGATAAACGAATTTCATAAAATTCACCAATAAGCGAATTCGCGAACGAAAGATAAGAAGCGCTACGACAATCTCGGGAATAAACGACCAGTCCGGATTGAAATTGCGCGAAACATTTCCGGCAAACCGCGCCACGATGTAGAGAACCGTGTAACTGTAAGCACCGGAAAGTAACGCGTACGTGACATAACCCAAGCGCCGCCGCTTTGGAACATAAGGAACTTCCGCCGGCAGGCGCCAAACATTCTTTCGCACCCATGACGAAGTGTAGGCGGTCGATACTTCCTTAAGGTCGGCAATCCCCAGCACTTCGCACAGCATGTGATACCCGTCCAACTTCATCAACGGGTTCCAATTAATGATTAGCGACATGAAGCCCGTGAGCATCATCAGGAAATAGGCCCCATCGTGAATGGTGGAATCCGGCGGTGTGCCCCACCAGATCGGGGTCGCTATCGAGCAAATAATCAACTCGGCCCAAATCCCTGCGAGCGAGATGATCAGCCGCTGATAACGGGAGCCTTTGACGGCGCCCTCAGTCGTATCGGTATAGAACGCCGGGGTAAGGTACACCAGGGCGAAGCCCATCGCGGGAACCCGGCCGCCGTAATGTTTACAAGCGTGCGCATGGCCATATTCGTGTGCCGCCACCACGAACATGCCGAGCGCATAGAGGATAAACACGTCCCCCCAGGTTTTGTGCGTGAAATTGTAAAACTCAATGGTGTCCCGCCCAATTTCGTTCCAGTGACTGATGGAAATCCCCAGAGTAATTCCGAAACCGATGAGGGTAAGAATCGTGAACCACGGGGTGTAAATGAATTTGGTGTAGTTGTATAGCCAGGTAAGAAATTTATCCGGATTGTACGCCGGAAACACCACCATGGAAAGATCGGCCCACTTACTACGCGTCTTAAGCTTCTTCCTCCGTTCCTCGGTGCTCTGTTGCATGAGCAGAATGTTCTTCTCTTGCGCCGTCTTGTACCAGAATTCCGCAGCGTCCAGATTTCCCGCAAATTCGCGTATTTCCTCTGCGTCGTATTGCATACCAGTTTTTTGCGAGTACAGCACGGCGATATCTTGGTAAGAACGCTGCCCGTCAAATAACTGTGCAAGATGCCATTGCTGCGGCGTGAGTTTATACATACCTCCGACGCTCGGAACATAAACTCGCGCTACCATCTTGCCGTCTTCGAGGTGTTCGCGAAACGTCGTGCCGGGATCAAGCCGCGGGGGCCGCTGCGCAAGCGTGCGAGCGGGAATTTCGGGCAAGGCCACATCCAACGCGCGGGTGAGATTCATCGACTTTTTCCGGCTATATCAGCGCAGGTTTTCCAGCCGAACATTTGCATTCATACCAGGGCGCAAGGTGCCGCGATCCCCGGTCAATTCGACAAGCACTTCAAAGGTTCCGCTGGATGGGTCAATGACCGGACTGACTTGCTTCACGCGGGCGGCATGACTTTCGCCGGGGACATCGGGAGAGTTAACTTCCATCAACTGCCCGCGCTTAATCCGTCCAAAAAAATTCTCCGGCACGGTGAACCGCATCATGAGCGGCCCTTCCGCGGTAATCCAGAACATGCGGTCGCCCTTGGCTACATTCTGGCCTTCGTGCAGATACCGTCTGGCCACCAAGGCCTGAAATGGAGCGATGATTTTTGTCTTTTCAAGTTCGATTTCGAGGGAGCGCTCGTCCTGACGTGCGGTGTTTAGCGATTCCTCTACGCGCTTAATGTCCCACTGGTCGGACTCCTCTTTATACTTGGCGTGCTGCAATTGTTCTTCGGAAGTCAGTCCCAGGTCCCATAGATTTTGCGCCCGAGCGTAGTCAGCCTTCAGGACTTGGGCCTCGGACTGCCAGTTTTTCAAATCGGCCTGAATGCCGCGTGACTTGGCACGCGCGGCTTCCAAGTTCGCGGTAATTTGCCGGTCGTCCAACTGCGCAAGCAAGGCGCCGGCTTTCACCCGCGCACCGGTATCGACAAAAATCTTTGCGACAATTCCGTCGCGTTGTGACATTACTTCAATCTGATGCTCCACAATGATGGGGCCTGATACCTGCGGCAAATTCTCTTTGCTCGCCGTCGCGTAGTTTGAACCTGCCGGAGAAGCAGCATACGGAATAGAATCCGAACCCGAAGCGGAAGAAGTATCGTGAGACGTTTCGTTGCGTACTGCCGCGCTCGATGAATCGGAAATGCCTTTATTCCCGCCGCAAGAATCGACCAGAATCGCGGCGCCAATCACCAGGGCTAAAAATAGACTGCGCATGCTTCACCTCCGCTACCATCCAACCCAGGACCACAGCTTTCCGTACAACCACAGCAGCGGCCGCCGCGAAAACACATAGCCTGCCGGACGCCAGCCTACACGGATCTTCCCTCGTCCCTCCATGCCGGCACGAATCGCCGCATCGGCATTCGAGACCGCGACACGAGAGAAAAACACAGGTGTCTCATGCGAAAGTGTGGCCTTGGGGCTGACCACCACCACGTTTCCGTGAAAGGTCCGCATCGGATAACTATTGAGTTTTATCACCGCCTGCTGACCAGCATTGAGCAGGCCGGAATCCGTATCTTCGATTGCCACATCCACGATTGTCTGGCTGGCGTCCAATACTTCGGCAAAAGAGTCTCCCACTTGAAGCCTCCGGCCCGCGAAATCCTCAACGTGAGGTGTCGCCACTACACCATCGATCGGGGAATGGAGATTTGTTTTCTCCAGCACTTGACGCAACCGTTCGACATCCACCTTGAGCACATCTGCTTGCATCCGTTGCACGCCCGCTTGCGCGCCGTCATTGACCGCCAGCGCTTTGTTCATGGCCAAGAGCGCGGTCTCATATTTCGATTGCGCTTCTGCCAGAGCGGACCGGGAATTCCAGGACTCCATCTCTGCCAGAATTTGACCGTGCGTTACGCTTTGACCTTCACGAACGAATACTTTGCTTATCACACCTTCGAATTCAGGCTGGACTTGAGCTTTCCGCAGCGGAGCAACTACCGCTTCGCCGTCCACGCGTAGCGGCAGCGGAAAGGCAACCAGAAACAATACGACTGCCGCTGCCGTCCCGAGGATCAAAGATCGGCGGCGCTTCTCCATCGCCATGAATTTTCTTTTGCGAATTAATACTGGCTCAATGACCGAAATAAATGGGACTTCCTTGTACATCTGCGCATTGCGCAGGGCGACAGTTGCCTGGCTCGCGAGCAACTCCAGAATCTCGACGTGCGCGGGAGTGAGAAAATCGGGATCGCTGCTCTCCAGGCACAGCATCCCTACGCGGCCGGTATCGTCACTGAGGGGCTTGGCGTAAAAGCCGCGCATACCGGACTCTGCAAAATATTTTTTGAATTTCGCGCGAGTTTCGGGACGATCAGAGTCCGGATCATCCTCCCGCTGCCGCACATGGATAACCTCTTCGGAAAGGGAAGCCCACTGCAGGATTTCATTTAATGGCGCGATCTCCGGCGCATCGGTATTTACCTGTGTCAATCCGGTCACTGCGCTCAGCTTGAAGCGTCCTTTTTGCTCCAGCGCCAGGGCCGCGCGGTCGTAGGGAATTACCGCTTGAGGAGCGTTGACGATGGTTTGCAGCATGCGCTCGAGATTCAGCGTCGAGGTGATTTCGTGGCTTACCGCATTCAGCGTCTCGAGGATTTCCACCTTGCGTTCGGCGATGAGTAAGCTCGCGTTATGCAGCGCATTCGACGCCGTATCGTTCAAACTATTCAGCGTAAACAAATCGTCGTCATCAAAGCCTCCGCCGTCCAGCTTGTTCACCACTTCCACGACGCCCACCAGCGCACCGCGATCCATGATTGGCGCTACGAGTAACGATCGCACCGGCAATTCAGGTCCGGAGGCATTGCGTTGCACCAGCCGCGGGTCCGTGGCATCGGAAATGCAAACACTTTCGCCGTTGTCCGAAACCGTGCCGGCCACGCCTTCGTTTGGCTTCAGGATCTGTCCTTTGAAAACCGTCGGGTCGACGCCAACTTGATGCATCAGTTCAATAGTTTCGTCCGGATGCAGCAGCCAGATGTTGACGGCCTGGACTTCTAGAATTTCCCAAAATTTGGAAGCGATCAGTGGCAACAGCTCCGCCATCTCCAGGGTTGAGGAAAACACTTTTTCCAGATCGTAGAGCTGCGTCAGACGAGAGATGGATTTAAGTGTGCCATTGCGTTCCTCTTCATAGACTTGCGCGGAGGTGATGGCTGCGGCTGCAACTGCGGCCGCCGGTTGCAACGTGACGATGGCGTCTTTGGAAAGCTCTTCTTCAAACGACATAATCTCCAGAGCCCCGGCAAGCGTGCCGCCGTGGAGCAGCGGCAGATAACAAAGGGAAACCAATGTTTTACGGATATCGATGTGCGGATAGTCTTCGCGCCTTATCTCTGCGCGGTTGCGCAGGATGGGTGAAGGATCGACGAGCAAGTGTCCCAATAATCCAGACTCCGAATGGATGGTTTCTTCATGGATCGTGGCTTCCCCGAACGTCGCTTTGGGAATCCAGTAAGTGGAATTTGCATCCTCAGCAAGCGTATAAAGACTGACCGCAGACTCCGGTAATAAACCGGCAACGAAGCGCACAAAAAGCCGCGCTCGTTGCAGTACTTCCGGCTCCGCGAGGAGTTGGGAAGAGAGAACAGACAGATCCAGAACGGATTCCTGTTCCTGGCTTGGCAAAGTCTTACCCTTTAGCCCGTTGCCCTGCGGGAACGAGGACCAGCGGACTGATTTCTTGCTTTTTAGGTAAAGATTATCTAACTTGAGCGCGGACTTTAACAAAGGGATTGGTGAGTGTCAACGAGCCCGGGCATTACCGCGAACCTCGCATCCCGTGAGGCCGGCGCCGAGGAGGCAGTACTTGGATATCCAGACCACAACCCAGGACGGCGTCAAAATCGTAAAGCTTTCGGGACGACTATGCATGGGTGACCCGCTCGATCGTTTCAATACCGCCATGAGCGAGTTACTAAACCAGTCGTACAATAAAATTGTCCTCGATCTCGAAGCAGTGCCGACGATGGATTCGAGCGGTATAGGCATGTTAGTTCGGTACTTGGCTAGCGCGAAACAGAGTGGCGGCTCCGTGCGCCTTCTGAAGCCTTCCAAATTTATTTTCCAAACACTAAAGATGGTCGGACTACTAAATCTTTTCTCGACTTACGATAATTTGCCCGAGGCCATCGCATCCTTACAATGATCGTTAATTCAATTCCACACGCTTCAGCCAACCGCCAAGGTAATTGACGTATCGGCAGCAGCAGGTTTCAGACGATGAGCACCTGAGCGATGATGTACCCGACCTGGGCGCTATCATTAACAAGCCGTAGTACTAGCGTATACAGGGTCATTTGTAATGGTCATGACGACATGATTATCCACAGGGGATACCATGAAGCAGATGGCTGCCGGAAAGTTTAAAGCACATTGCTTGTCCGTTATGGACAAGGTTAACGCTACCGGAGAACCGATCCTCATTACAAAACGCGGAACGCCAATCGCAAGGATAGTACCGGTCCGTTCAAAGAAACGAGACCTTTTCGGTTTTATGGCGGGCCAATTCGAAATCGTCGGGAATATCGAATCCCCAGTGGCGCAGCCGGAAGCGTGGGAGGCGATGCGGAAACGATCGTCATCCGCAGTTGTGCATACGTAAACGCGGTTATGATTTTTTTATTCTGCCTACTGTTACTTCTTGGCCTTGATGAAAATTAGATTTGGACCACGGAGCATCGGTCTCTTTAACCTTGGGGAGTACGATTGGCGGATCGATTTTGCGAAAAGTTCTTAGAAACTTGTTAGCTAAAGCGACCGCAATCATCGGAAACGTCCCGAATAGCAACTGTATCGCCAGCTTACGTTGTCGGCCGGGCCAACAATACATAACCGCCCATTGCAGAGACCTTCCTCCAATGAGCGCGTAGCGCCCCCACTTATTCCGTCCCTGGTACTCACCACGGCGCTCGGCGCGAGCGATACGGAGCCAGGCATGCGCAATTGCGACTACGTTGCCCGTGCTGTTCGTCGCGTGTTTGCGGTAAGCAGTTGTCACAGGCTGGTTGATGATGACGCACGGACTGTACGTCCCAAGTTTCAGCAGAAGATGGCTGTCCTCGTTATAAAAAGTTTTCGGGCTGCTGTTTCGCATTCCCCCGATCTCTTCGAACACCGATCTCTTCACCACAATACTGTCGGTAAGGTTAGCCGCTCGGGTGGCGGAGCCTGCAGGTCGGCTTCGAGACAGATAATTCTTATATTTAAATACCTCTATACGGTTCGGAGAGGGGACGGGAACTTCCTGTTCATCGTCAAAAAACAACACGGTAGCCAAGACTAGCGGCGGGGAGTCAAAGTGGCGGATTACACGGTCTAATGTGGCCAACGCGAATGGAAAAAAGAAATCATCGCCGTCCAGGAATACCAGATACTCCCCTTTTGCTATTGCTGCCCCATTATTACGGGCCACTTCTGCGCCCTCGTGGCATTGCTGCAAAAGTTTGACTCTTGGTTGGTAGCTTCTTATAAGCTCAACCGAACCATCCGTTGAGCCATCGTCAATGACGATCAGCTCAAAATCGGTAAACGTCTGCCGCAAGACGGAATCGATCGCCTTACGAACGTGTTTACCTTCGTTGAACACCGGCATCAAGACGCTGAAGCGAACCACATTTTCTCCTCTCATAGCGGTAGAACGATCGCTTTCGCTGGCCTTTGGAAAAATCGCTTGCCGTTATTCCACAACGCTGCGAGCACCAGCGGAGCGGTCCGTATAACCAGCCCCAGTGCCAGCTTGCGCTGGCCTCCCCTCCAGCAGATTCGGTATGCAAAAGATGCCGCGCGGCCGCCTATGTAAGCGCGGGTCTTTGTTCCTGACGCGTATTCGCCGTGGCGCTGTGCGGCAGCCACGCGGAGTAGTCCATTAACCACGCCCCTCAAATCTTTTATGCTATTTCCCGCGTGCAAGCGGTACCAGGTAGTCGCCGGACTTTTAATGACGATGCATGGGCTGTAGCTGCTGAGCTTAAGCAATAGGTTCGTGTCGTCCGCGTCCCAGGTCGCTGCCGTAGTATCTTTTCGCTGACCGCCTACAGCGTCAAAAACGGATTTACGAACGATGATGCAACTGGTGCCCACTGCTCGTGTTTTCGAACCAAAATTCTCAAATTTAAAAGTCTCTATCGGCGTAGCCACAGGAACAGACGCTTGGTTCTGATCAAACGAGTAAGCCCCCAGCACGAGAGGCGGGTTATTGAAGTAGCGAATTACTTTGTCGAAGGTTTCGAGCGCGAAGGGAAAGAAAAAATCGTCGCTGTCTAGGAAGACCAGGTATTCGCCCCGGGCCAAGGCAGCCGCTTTATTGCGCGCGGCTTCCGGCCCTTGGTTGGCTTGCTTGAAAAATTTTATTTTATCTCCATAAGATGTCAGTATTTCTGCGGAGCGGTCTGTGGAACCGTCGTCAATGGCGAACAGTTCGCAGTCGGTAAACGACTGAGATAAAACAGAATCCACCGCCTGCCGCACGTAGCGCTCGCGATTATAGACAGGCATAAGTATGCTGAATCGAACCACGCTACTGTGTATTCCTTCCGACACTGACTAAAGACGGGTGAGGACGTTCCCGTTCTACGCAAACTTGCATTTGAGACGTGACTTTATTTCGAGCTGTTTCCGATCTCGATGCTTTCATTCCAGCGCCGACTTTACCTCGACACTTAGTTTGATGTAAATGTGGAGCAAAGGGGTCCGCGTACCGTTTCCTGGTGTTGTGACTTGCACCTGTCAAGAGCGAGGACATCTCTCGATCCGCTTCAGGGGAGCGGCTTTCGGGGCTGCAGCGTCGAAGGACGGAAAACTTCCAACGGATCGGCTGTCAACTCGTAGCTTCGATAATGATAGTATAGGCATGTAGGTTCAGCATTTAAATTCCCGCGAAATGCCAGGGCCTGCTCGCTTTCAATCCTCATCGCGTTACATAAGAAGTAATCCACCAAGCTGGAATACGATGAACGAGATCAAGACAATCAGGAGCCTTATCCCCCTGCTCCGCCTTCACAAGTGGAGATTCGCGGCTATCTTTATTCTCGGATTGCTGCAGTCTTTTTCTGAGGGCGTCGGAATCGGATTGCTTATTCCACTCTTGAGCGGCCTCGTGGCGGGCCCGCAGTTGCAGCCTAGGGGTCAATGGCTCGTTAGCAAACTGGGGAATGTATTCCAAGCAGTGCCGCCTGAACGGCGGCTAACGGTCATCGTAGCATGCGTATTTGGCGCCGTACTGGCAAATGCGATGCTCAGCTACGTAAATCACCTGTTATATGGATGGGAAGATGGAAATATCGTCCACACTCTCCGGCGACGGATTTTCCGCCAATTGTTAACGGTGCATTTCGGTTTCATCGAACGGGACCGCTCCGGACACCTTTTAAACCTTCTCGCGTCGGATACGTGGCGCGTCCGCGACGCGATGGGGATTTTGGTCAGCTTGATGATCACCACCGGCACCGTGGCGGTCTACGTCACACTCTTGCTGCTTATGTCTTGGCGCCTGACCCTCGTGGTAGCCCTTGCCATACTGGTGATTTCCACCATCATCCGACTGCTCACACAGGCCGCTCGCGAACTGGGCCAGATGGTGACCCGGGCAAATTCTGAACTCGCGCATCGCATGGTGGAAGGCATTGACGGAATGCGCGTCATTCGTGCATTCAGCCGAGAGAACTATGAGCAGGGCCGCTTTGACGCGACATCCAATCGGCTGCGACGGGTCATGCTGCGAATGAGTCTGCTTGAAGGAATTGTTCACCCGGTCTACGAAGTTCTGGCGGCATCGCTGGTTCTGATTATCCTTCTTGTGGCCGTGCCGAACGCCCGAGACAGTTCCATGCTGCTGGTCTTTGTGTTCGTTTTGTACCGCATTCAACCTCGTGTCAAAGAGTTTGACGCCTCGCGCGTGCGCTTGGCTGCGCTTTCGACCTCGGTAGAGGAAGTGCTTGCGTTTCTCAACACCACCGACAAGCCGTACACAATATCTGGCAGCGTGATGCATTTGCGCGCCGACCCCGTGATCCTGTTCGATAAAGTTTCTTTCCGCTACAACGCTGCCGACGACCTGGCGCTGACAGAAGCTTCCTTCACCATTCCAGCGGGACACACCACGGCCTTCGTCGGACCTTCGGGTGGGGGAAAGTCCACGGTGATGAAGCTGATTTTACGCTTCTATGAACCCACCAGTGGCACGATCGCCGTGGGCGGCCAGGCGCTTTCCGACCTTCAGGTCGAGTTCTGGCGCAATCAGATAGCCGTCGTAAGCCAGGATGTATATCTGTTCGACGCGACCGTTCGCGAGAACATTGCTTATGGGCGGCTCGATGCGCGCCCGGACGAGATTATTGACGCCGCGCGCAAGGCCGATGCCCATGAATTCATCGAGCGTCTGCCCAATAAGTACGAGACAGTGTTGGGCCACCATGGAATGCGTTTATCGGGAGGGCAGCAACAGCGCATATCTCTGGCGCGAGCGATTATCCGCGATCCGCGAATTCTCATTTTGGATGAGGCTACCAACGCGCTCGATAGCATTTCCGAGCAGTGGATTCAGGACACGCTGGACAAATTGCGCGAGAACCGCACAGTGATTATGATCGCGCACCGGTTGTCCACCATCGAGCGGGCCGATCAGATCATCGTTCTCGATAAGGGACGCGTCCGGGAGAGTGGGAAACTTCCGGAACTGGTAAAAGCTGGAGGTTTGTTCGCGAGGCTTTACCATCTTCAGCATCGTCCGTCGCTGGTTCACGATGGATGACGGATCGGGTCTTGCGCTACTCACGGTTTGATATCGAAATAACATCTCCGCTGAATGATTTGATTTTGACGCCCGGGGACACGGGCGCGGCTATCCTGGTGCGTCGTAAAGGCGCTCCGATTGCTTTTTGGATGCAGGAAGCGAACGGCAGCGAGCGCGTGAAGGCCGCTGAGCTGGCTCGCAAGATCAGTGCTGAAGCCACCGATAAAATTCTGGCGGCCGCAATCCTCGAAGAATTGATGCCGTTGCGTGTACGCAGACCTCTTCCACTGGTGACCATTGCCATCTGCACGAAAGATCGGCCCGAAGGGGTTAAGAAACTTCTTTCCTCTCTACAGGAGCAGGCTGTGGGACTGCCCGAAGGAAGCGGCGGGCTGGATATTCTGGTGGTTGACAACGCTCCTTCTGACGAACGTACCCGAGAACTCGCCGCCGTACATCCCGGAGTTCGCTATGTGCGCGAAATTCGGCCCGGCCTGAATTTCGCCAGAAACCGCGCCGTGCGTGAAGTGCGTGGAGAAATCATTGCCTTTCTGGATGATGACGTCATCGTTGACCAATATTGGTCGGCCGGCTTGGCCAGCGCGTGGGCAGACAATCCCGATGCCTGCGCATTCACAGGCCAGGTTCTTCCGATGGAGTTGGAGACGGAAGCCCAGATTGTATTCGAGCGGAGAGGCGGATTTCGTCGCGGATTCGAGCGCATTCGCTTCGGACCGGTTTTGCCGGGCAACGCACTTTATCCCGGAGGCGCGGGAATTTTTGGAGCCGGTGCGAACATGGCCTTCCGCGCCGACATGCTGAGAAGACTCGGAGGATTCGACGAAGCGCTGGACACCGGCGCGGAGGTTCCCGGTGGAGGCGATCTCGACATTTTTTATCGCGTTATTCGCTCGGGATACTCGCTGGTATACGAACCGCGGTTCATGGTTTTTCACCAGCATCGCCGCGACATGCAGGCGTTGCTCCGGCAGTACCACCGCAGCTGGGGACTGGGCTTCATGTGCTACGTCCGCAAATGTATGAAGAGCGATCCGGAGCGCCGCGCGAACCTGATTCGTTTGATCTGGTGGTGGATCGGTTATGAAGTGAAGGGGTTTTTCAAGAATTTCAAAAAGAAAGCACAGCGGCAGCCGTATATTCCGCTCGCGATTTTCTGCGGCGAACTCTGGGGCGGCTTCACGGCATTCTTTGGCGGCTACGAGAGATCGGTACGGCGGATCGAAGAGATTCGGAGACGTTGTCCGTGAGCGAAGCCCCGACCCTTGAGGTGGTGATTTGCACCTACAACAACGCCGCCATGCTTGACGGTGCGCTCGCGAGGCTCGCGGCTCAGAATGCGATGGACCGCGCGCGCTGGAGTTGTCTGGTCGTGGACAACAATTGTACTGACAACACCGCGGAGGTCGTGCACCGATACTGTGTGGAAGGGGAAATTCCCGGCTTGCGAATTGTTCCCGAGCCTGAGCAGGGTTTAACGCCCGCGCGACTACGCGGCGTGCGCAGTTCCGCGGCACCTTGGATCGCCTTCGTGGATGACGACTGTTTCTTGCGGCCGGATTGGATCGCAAATGCCGTCACATTCGCTGCCAGCCATCCCGCGGCCGGCGCGTTCGGCGGAAAAGTGGTGCTCGACTGGGCGGTCGAGCCTCCGTCTTATGCACGGGCGTTTACTTATTGCTTCGCGGAGCAGAATCACGGTGATATGGAGCGCAAGGTTCCTTTCCTTGCCGGCGCGGGACTCGTGCTGAACCGAACCGCGCTCACCGCCTGCGGCTGGAGTGAAGGGCCGCTCGTCGCTGACCGCGTGGGAAAAAGCCTGGTGTCCGGAGGAGACGTGGAAATCGCGCTGCGCATTGCAGGCAGCGGCCGAGAGCTGTGGTACGTACCGCAGTGCGAACTGCATCATCAAATTCCCACGCAGCGCACGACCGTGGCTTACATGGTCTCCATGAATCGCAATTTGGGGATCAGCCAAGCGCTGGCCGATGCGCTGGTTTTTGAAGGCAGCGTTTCGGAATGGTTTTCGCAGGCAACCGTCAATGCCGCCAAACAAATTGCGCTCTTTCCTCGCCAGGCCGTTCGCGCGGCGCGAAGGCGGCAGTTGCGGACTGAGATGTGGATCCAAACAAATTTTACGCTCGGTCAATTTCTGGGATTCTGGCGCATTCTTCGGATGTCGTCATCACGGCGGCGGGAACTGCTGGGACGCGCTCGGCGGCCTTTTGTGCGGGAAGCATCGGGTCAGAGAGAAGTGGCATGAGTCGCTTCCTCCCCTGGAAGATCGTGAACGTCGAGCTCCGCCAGCCACTGCTGGACCTTAACGTCGACGCTGGAATCGGCGGGCTTTTCGTAGTGTTTTGGTGCCAAGGTGTGCCGGTGGGACAATTGTTGTTGCCAGCTTCTCTGCTTCCCATTACCTCCGTTCAACTTGCGGCCAGCGCCGCGCAGCGTGTTGCCCGGGCGGTTGGGCACGGACTTTTGAAGAACGGTTATTCGACGCCGCCATTTTTCCTATCGCCAAATGCGCAGCCTGGCCCGGAATTGGCGCAAGTGCTCAAGATTGCACGACCTTTGGAATCATTCTCACATCTTGCAGACTCGCGCGATGTTCGCGACGCCGAAGTTACAGCGCCGTCTGTCTCAGTGATTATCTGTACGAGGAACAGGCCGGAGGCGCTGAGGAATTGTCTTGCCTCGCTGCGAACTCTTTCGCCGCAGCCGCATGAATTAATCGTTGTGGACAACGATCCTGTTTGTCGTCCCACTGCTCCCGTCGCGGCCGAGTTCCCGGAAGTTCGCTATATCGCAGAACCGCGCGTGGGCCTAAGCGCTGCGCGTAATGCTGGTATTCGCAATTCGATCGGCGAAATTATCGCGTTCACTGACGACGATGTGATCGTGCATCCCGCCTGGATTGGGGCAATTCTTAGAGGATTCGAGAATCCAGAGATCATTGCTTTGACCGGTGCGGTGCTGCCCGCCGCACTGTCTACCGACGCGCAGTTTGCTTTTCAGAATGAGGCTTTTGCTTGGGAACTGGGATTCGAAGGATATCAAGCGCTGGATTTCGACTCAAATTTTTTTCGAAACACCATGCACCTCGGCGTTCCCGTCTGGCGTATGGGAGCGGGCGCCAACATGGCATTCCGGCGCGCGGCATTCAATCGAGCCGGTCTGTTCGACGAGCGATTGGGAGCCGGAACTTCCGGGTGCAGCGAGGATTCGGAATTATGGTATCGGTTGCTCGCCGAAGGGTACCAGTGCCGCTATGATCCGAGTGCGGTGGTCTCTCATTTTCACCGCTCGGACTGGGAAGGACTTTCGTACCAGACCTACAGTTACATGAGAGGCCACGTCGCGGCGCTGCTTTTTCAATTCGATCGCTACAAGCATTGGGGCAACGTCAAACGGGCGTTTGGAATTCTTCCGCTGTACTTTACGAAACTGGCTTTACGTGCACTCGTAAAAGGTCTGGCAAGATTCTTAATTAATTCCGACGAGGATCAACCCTCGTTGGCCTCGCCGTTGCACCAAAAAATTCGAGGAATGCTGGCAGGCTACGCGTATTACCTGAGGCACCGTCACCTGCCTGCTGATCCGATAGGGACCGGCGCGACCGGGAATAATAATGGCCGCGCATAACATTTATAAAAGAGCGCTAGCCGACTTTCTGTCACGCAATCCTTTTGAATCACCGTTGACCTTTGGTTTTTTCTATCGCGAAAAGATGCGCGCCATTCACAGAATTGCGCCCGACCTTGAGTTCAAAGAGATCCTGGAGGTGGGCGGCGGGCAAAGCGGCTTGACGCGTCTTTTGTATCGCCAGGCGCGGATTACGAACCTGGATATGGATGCATCGTTTACGAATGCGCCTTGCAATCTTCAGGAAGGCGTGCGGTTTGTGTGCGGAGACGTTACGCGATTGGAATTCTCTTCTGAATCGTTCGATGCGGTAACGATGTTTGACGTGATGGAGCATGTGCCCGACGACCACAAAGCCATGGCCGAGGTCTTACGCGTTTTGAAACCCGGCGGCTATGTACTGGTCAGTGTGCCGAATGAAAATTGGCGCTTTCCGTACTATAGCTTCATGAGGAAAATGTGCCCGAGCGAGGAACAAAAGTTCGCCGAGTGGGGTCATGTGCGGCGTGGGTATTCGCTGCAACAACTCGCCAAGTTGATCGCCATTCCGTGCGCAACTTCCGCAACCTTCATTTCGCCTGTGACAGTGCTATGCCATGACGTGGCGTTTTCTAATGCGCCAGCACGCGTGCGCAAGGCCGTCTGCTTGGCGCTTTCGCCCCTTACGTGGATCGGCTACGCCGCACACAATGCCAACAGCAAGGGGACAGAAACGGCTTCGGCTTGGCGAAAGCCATGAAAAAATGATTACGACGCCGAGCACGCCAGCATCGTCGTCCGCTCAGGCTGGTTCTTCATCTCGCCCTTCTCCAATGATTGCGATTCTGCCTTGGGGCGACTTCATCGAAGATTTCCTCGACGCTATCGGGGTTTCTTTGGAAGAGTTTTCGTCCAAGATGACTGGCGGCTGGCTTTTCGGTTGTATCGAGGCGTTGCGGCTCCAGGGAATCCGTTGCACCATTTTTTGCTTTTCGGAAAACGTGGAAGGTACGGTCCACACGGTGCACCAGGGGACTGGGGCCGAGATTGTTATTTTGCGCGCATCATTTGTGTACCAGAGAATTCGCAAGCGCATTAAAGATCCTTATGGCATGAGCGTGCAGCAGATGTTTGGCGCTATGCGCGGTTTGGCTTACCAGGCGCGAAGGCTGATGTACCCGGTAGTGCCCTTTCTGGCCACGCCACTGATCCCGCTGGCGCGTGAGATTCGTCGCGCGGGCTGCAGTGCGATTCTCTGCCAGGAGTACGAGACTCCCCGTTTTGATGCGGCGATCGCCATCGGCGCGGTGCTCCGAATTCCTGTGTTTGCCACCTTTCAGGGAGGCAACTGGCAGCGAAGCAAGATCGAACGCCGCATTCGTCCGCTGACGCTGCGCCGCTCGGCCGGCCTGATCATCGGGTCGTCGACGGAAGCGGCGCGAGTACGAGCACGCTACGGGGTGCCCGCCGACAAAATTTCCAGCATCTTCAATCCATTGGATCTTTCCGAATGGCGGCCAGGGTCGCAGTTGGATGCCCGGCGCAATTTGGGAATCGCTGAAGGGACCCGCGTTGCCGTCTGGCACGGACGCATTGATATTCACCCCAAAGGACTCGACATTTTGCTCCAGGCATGGAAAGAAGTTTGCACTCTGCGAAACGGGCGCGACTTGCTGTTGGTGGTTATCGGGTCGGGTCGCGATGCAGAGAAATTCGGAGAAAACATTTTAAGCATCGGCGTGACGCAAATTCGCTGGATCCGGGACTACATCTTGAGTCGAGCAGCCATGCGTGAATACCTGAACGCCGCGGACGTGTACGTTTTCCCGTCGCGCCATGAAGGATTTCCGGTCGCGCCACTGGAAGCCATGGCCTGTGGACTGCCCGTTGTTGCGGCTGCTGCTTCCGGAATCTCAGACGTCTTTGGCGATGGGGAAGAATACGGAGGCATAGTCCTTCCGATAAACGACGCTAAATCGCTCGCGAAAAATCTGGGGCGGCTCCTCGACGACGATGAGGCTGCTCGCCTCTTAGGCATTCGCGCTCGCGCTCGCGCAGAAAAGGCCTTTTCGCTCAAAAACGTGGGTGCCCAACTCTTTGATTTTCTTCAAGCGAGAGGTGGCTTCACGCATCAGACCTTTAGTTAGCTCCAAAACAAAGGGAGCGACCCAAGCCCCTTTCTTTTAATACCTCTACCGCGCATCATGCTCGTAGTCGCTAGCGGAACGCCACCACATCAATGACCAGGTTAGTCCGGCGGTTCAGCAGCACGATATTTCCGCCCACCAAAACATGAGCACATTCCGGAGGCGGCGGGCTCAACCGCACTTCCAAGTCTTCCGGAACCGGCTGCACTCGTGCTTGCAAACCAGGGGGAAGCGTACCGCGAACCACCAGCTGTCTCTGTAATCCCGGTGGCAACTGTTCTCTCTTGGCTAGTCCAGGCGGCAAGTTGCCACGATGCTCCACGTACCACCCGCGAGCCTCGTTATGGTCCACTTCTCGGTCATAGTGTTTACTGCGGCCATGTCCGTGCTCGGCCTTCTCCTCCTGCTTCTCTTGTCCCTTACCATTTCCGTGCCCCTTCCCTTGGGCACGTACAGCCGAATTGCCGAGACCAACAAAAAAAATAAGTACTAGAGTAGCCAACAAGTTTCTCGATTTCATGAATCACCCCGATTGGACCTACCTCATCAGGGTAACCAAATCCCCCGGCCGCCAACTCAGTGCGCGGTACACCTATGTCGTGACCCTTACCTGACCTTCCGCTCAGGTCTCCACCAACCCTCTTTTTCATGGGGCTAAACCGTGTAGACTTTCACGTACGCATAACTCGGAAGTGCATCAAATGCTCTTACCCCAATAATGACGCATATACATTTTTTCGTGTCGGCAAGAAAAATTTTATCTTGCCTCTCGCTTGTGGCCTTGTTTGCCAGCACGCTACGGCCGCAGAGCGCCATAACGGTACCCAATGCCACGGTGACGCCTGACACGCTTCAGGTGTACTCGGAGATGGCCACTTCCAGTACCCCGGCCGGCTCGCTCAAAAAAGGAGATGTGGTCATCGTGGATTTTGAAATCAAGACCACCGAAAGGTGGTGCAGCGTGCGCCTGCCTAAGCAGTCCGCAAAGTTAGGATTCGTGCAGTGCAAGGGCCTCGCCCGGCAACCGCTCAAGTTCGAGGGTGCCGGAGCAGGTGGCTCATTGGAGCATGGGGTCGGAACCTTATCGTCCGTCATTTCATCGCAAGCATCGCGGCATGGCGTCAAGGATTTGGCGGTCACTCCTCCTCCCGTTCGTTCCGCAAACGGCTACACCGAAATCCAGCGTGAAGTCATCCATGAAGACGTAATCGACATCAACAAACTTGCCAGCCTGGAATCCGCGGCGAAAAACGGATCGCCCCTAGCGATGACTCGCGCGGCCCAAGGCCACTACGCCGCGGGAAATTTTGAATTATCACGCAACAGCCCTGATGAAGCCATTGAGCAGTTTCAAGCAGCCCTGAACTTTGCTGCCAAAGATACCAATCTGCTCCTCGCTAATTTGTTGAGCCTGGCCTATGTCCATTTAGTGCGCGGCGAATACGGTGCCGCCCTCGAATATCTCGATCGCAGCCGCAAGATTGCTCCCAACTCCGCAGCCGTAGCGCAACTCTCCGGATGGGCTTACTACGCGCTGGATCGCTTGCCCGAAGCAGTTACGGAGTGGAAGCGATCGCAATCCATTCAACCCAGTCCCGCAATCGCTCAAGCTTTAGAAAAAATTCAAATGGACGCGGACACCGAAAGCGGCTTTCGCGAAGGCCAAACCCGCCATTTCAGTATGCACTACCAGGGAAACGCCACGCCCCAACTGGCCGCCGAAATCTTGCGCGCGCTCGAAGACGATTTCCGAAGCCTCGAAACGCAGCTTCGTTTTGCTCCCGCTGAACCCATTGCCGTGGTTTTATATACCCAGGAAACTTTTCACGACATCACTCGCGCTCCCGGATGGGCCGGCGCGCTGAATGATGGGCGACTGCGCATCCCCATCCGCGGCCTGACGTCAGTCACCGATGAATTGTCTCGCGTGCTGATGCATGAACTGACCCACAGCTTCGTGGTGCAAAAAACTCTTGGTCGCTGTCCTACCTGGCTGAATGAAGGCCTCGCTCAGTACATGGAAGGCCGGCGCAGCGAAACTTCCGCGCGATTTCTCATCGCCTCATATGACCAGCATTCCTACATCCCGTTGCAGCATCTGGAAGGCGCATGGTCCAGATTTCCTGCGCCGGCCGCGGCTTTTGCCTACGCCTGGGGACTAGCCGCCACCGAATCGATCATCGCCGATTCTGGAATGTATGGGCTGGAGCGCTTCTTCGAGCATTTTTCCAACGATGCCGCCGTCGAGCCGGCCCTGCGTGAAGCTTTTCAAGCTAACTACGCCGACGTCGAACGCAACACCGCGAACTATCTTCGGCGCACCTACACGCAGTAAGCATCACCGTTTTTGGCCCAGGCCGCTGTGGGGCTTATGCAGGAACTTCGTACGTCCCTGACATCATTCCGGTGTCGCACGTGTTTCAAGCAGCCCGCCCCTCGCGCTCGCGCGGACCCTTGTGCTTTCATCGATGATCCTTTCTGAGTGACGCACGCCCGGTGCTTCTTCAATTGCACCTCAAGTGCGCTCCACGCCGTCCATCAGGCTGACTACTTATTGACAACTGAACAGCGATATATGTATATGTTTTCGCGCCCGGATATTTCACAATTGGCTAAGTCGCTTTAAAGGAGAGACCTATGGACTTTTCTCGTAGCTTTGAACATATCGTGGGCAAATTGATCGTCGTGGCAGTTATGCTGGCTGGATTTATAGTTTTTTCTGGGACTCGAACCGAGGGCGCGGATCGCTATGCAAGTTGTCAACGGCAAACCGCTAAAGCTGACCACAGACTGCACGAGGCCATCGAACACCACGGTTATCGGAGCGAGCAAGCGGCTCGCGCTCGTCACAATTTAGCCGAAGTTCGCGAGCACTGCTGGGGCACGTATCACCGCTGGTGGGATGAAGACGAGCGCCGCTGGCACACAGAGCGCGATTGGCGTGATGAAGATCACGAACACTATCGTGACCGATAACCGCGAGTTGATGCGGGATTAAAAAAAAGGCGGCTAGCGGTGCGCTACTGTTACACCGCTAGCCGACAAAGAGTACGACCTGTTCACACGACTAAAACGAGAAGTCGTGCACTAAACGAACCACATCCACTGTCATTGATCCCAGGCCAAAGGCGGCAGCGCCGACGGCCGAACCGGAGCCGCTGACGACCTGCGCGGCAGAGTTCACGGCCATCTGGATTTCCACGGTGTACGTTCCTACGCCAACGTTCGGGAAAATAAAATCGAACGAATGCGCACTGGTAGTCTGCAAGACCAGGCCGATTGTCGAGCTGAAGGAGCAAGTGCCCGCGCCGACCGTCGTTCCGATGTTCACCACGCAATCGCTAAGCGATTGCGTTAGCGTTTGAACGCGCGAATCAAGCGTCACTCCGAAGCTACCGTTAATAGACTGGCAGCCGAGGACCATTGCCGTGCATTCCGCGACCGGGAATGCGGTTGCAACAACGTTTTTCGCGCCGTCGAGCAGTACTGCTCTTTCGTAAACGCCGCCCGTCGCGGTGGCGGTGCTCGTGCTGCCCGTTTTCGTCTTAGTGGTGGTGCTGGTGTACAGGCCGGTCACCATCGAAGTGGAAACAAACAGCGACTCGCTGTTGGAGACCTTCACTGTCGCATCCATTACTGGAGCGAAGTTGTCCAGGGTCACCGCCACTGAAGAGCCACTGAATATGTCATGACACGTCATTGGTAACGTCCCAATGTTGGTAGCGTTCGTAACGGTACAGCCTACTGCGGTGTTGACTGCGGCCGTCGCCTTCGAGCTGGCCGTCTGTGCCCCGGCCCCTCCGGTAATCAGCAGCGAAAAAAGCGCCACGCTTAATAATTGCTTCATTTAATTTCCTCCTCAGATTTAGAGCAATTGCAGGGATGGCAGGGCTGATTACAGAGGATAGTTTCGACCACCGTTAACGCCTACTGGCCACACGGTCAGATTGAGTTCAATGGCCCAGCCTTCCAGCGAGTCCCAGGGCCTTCCGCTGCCGGGTTTCGCGGTAGCTTCTGAGTGCCTGATTTTCGTCAAGCGCGTTTTCGCTTTTATTAATCGGAATGGTGTGCGCGAAGCCCACGTAAGAGGAAGCCTGTCAAGAAACCTGTACCTTTAAGGCGCCGCCTGGTCTTTTAATAAGCTGGTTCCATCACCACGACTTGGTGGGACTAGAGCTATCGCAGTTATTTAGCTGAGCCCACACTTAGGTCGTTCCCTGCGTGGAAGCGATAGAGTTGGGTACGCTGATTAAGCACATCAAGTACGGTCTGCCCAATCATCGGATAGATCGAGACGTATATATAGTTCTACCTACCGCTGGGTTCGTTCCACGAAATCCCAGCAATCGGGCTGCCGCGCCACTGCTCTACGTAGACCTGCAGCCATACGGGCCGCAGCTATTGATGGTCCCGATTCCTATGTGGCTATTGCCCCGTGCCCGACAAATACACCGTCTGTGGAGTGTTTTTAGCGTTATCACTCACTGCGATCTTCGCCGTCCTGGTTGCCACATCGCTGGGCGTAAATGTCACGTACAGTGTGCAACTTGTCCCGGCGGCCAAGCTACCCGGCGATGGCAGCGCCGCCAATGGCAGACAATTGTTTGCGCCGGTTGCGAAAGCGAAGTCACTGGCATTCGCACCCATCATTGCAATGGAACCGATCGTATAAGGAACGCTGTCATTATTCGTTAGAACCGTACTCATAGTTATAGGGTTCGTTGTACCTTGGGATTGCAAGCCAAAGTCGAGGCTGCTCGGCGACAGGCTCATAGGCGCAACGGTAGGAACGACGCCGGCCGCTGCGCTCAAATAGCCCGCGTAGTTCGTTCCCCCGCCTCCAGTGGCTCCAAAGATTACTGACGGCTTGTAATTTTCAGGCGTGCCTGCGGGATCGGACCCGACGACGCCATCCTCAGGATTGACCCCCAACATATTGGATACACTCGTCGTCGCATACGTGGTGCTGAAGGAACTGTACACCGCTGCACCCCACTGCCATTGCAACGTAATTCCCGGAGTGTCCGTCGAGTACGACGCTGACCACGTCACGTTTTGAATCCCGGTTGGGAAGTTTGCCGGTACCTGGAACGCCACGCCGCTCACGAACGTATTGCCGGTGAGAGCCGTCTTAGCTACGACCGTACTCCATCGGCTATTGACCAGGTCATAGCTGGTCTTCGCGCCGGTGGTTTGGGCGGCGGAGTTGAAGGTAACGACCGAATTGGGGACCGTGATTTTGTATGAGGAACCGTTGGCTGTGAAACTGATCGATGAGTTACTCAGGTATAACTTAACCTGGGCCCCGCTCGATGGCAGTCCTTGCACATTATTAGCAACAGCATCGAACCAAATGTAGTTGCCGCTAGCGATTGCGGGCAAGCTCGAATCGTAATGAATGGCCGTGCCGCCGCTGTTCGTTACGGTGCTGGCTATAATAGATCCAAAGAAGTCGGCGCCGCCGCTCATATTCACGAGAGCGTTCGGTGCGTACACCGTCGCGTAGCTTGCGGCTCCGCCGGACAGATTCAACCCGCGGGAACCCGCATAAGTGATCTGTAGGGCCGCGGGTATTTGGGTCGGGTTCTGAAGAGTCCCACCCGTCGCGTCCATAGCCGGATTGCCTCCATTTAGAGAAGCCCCCGCCAGATTGATGACGACCGGGCCAGAATCCACCAGGAGAATGCTTTGGCCGGTAAGGGTCAGACTGTTGATGTTGTAGGTCCCGTTGGTGAAGTGCGCAGTGGTGCCACCACTGATGTTCAGGTTCCCGTATTGTCCGGGCGTCAGGATCACCGACTTGGTTCCCATGGGAGAACAGCCCGATACGCTTCCACACGAGCCCGATATATTTTGCGTCGTGGTGGGTGGAGCCGGATTCGGCGCCGGCGGATTGGGATAACTAATGGAGCCGTTGAGTGGTGTCACTGGCCCGGTAACCTGCGCTCCGCCGTTGCTCGTTACGCCGGTGATTGAAGTCTTGGAGCAACTGCCTGTGGATGCCGAAGCCGCGGCCGCCGAACCGTAAATGGCGCTCTTGCTGCCATTCAATGTTACGTTGCCATTGGTCCCCACGTTACCGCCGCTTTGCGCGTGGGTCGAGACGTAGCCTTGCGTCGAATTGAAGCTATCCACCGTGCTTCCGCCACTCATGACAATTGCGCCGCAACCATTCGCGGTTGCGAATACGGCGTCAGTGAACAAGGAGGTTCCAGGGATGGTGCTCAATCCGGAGCCAGTGAGCGCTACGGTCTGTTGCGCAATACCCAATCCTTGCTGGTTGGTGTCGTCGTCATCATTGTCGGTGATCTGCAAAACCGCCGTACGAATTCCCGTGTCCACCGGGGTAAACGTAATGCTGATCGTACAGCTGTTTCCTGCCAGGACGGTCGAGCCGCATGTGGTCGTCTCGGCGAAGTCCGTATTGGGGGTTATCAAGATACCGTTCAGATTGCTTATATTCAGAGTGGCATCACCGATATTCTTAAGGGTGATGACAGCCGGCTTGCTGGTCGTATTCACATTCTGGTTGCCAAACGAAACGGACATCGGATTCAGGCTAACGTTTGGAGCCGGCATTACAGTCTGGGTGATCGCCGCTGAAGTGCTTGTGACGAAATTGCCGTCTCCGTTGTACGTGGCAGTGATGCTGTCAGAGCCGATGTCGGGCAGACTGGATATGCTAAACGTAGCCTGGTCGGGGCACGATGCCATGCCGCAAGTGCTTGGACTCAGTGTTGACGTCCCTATCGAGGATCCATTGTTGTAGAAGGTTACCGTGCCGGTTGGGATCGTTCCAGCAAACTGGGGCGTCACCGTCGCCGTAAATGTCACCTGCTGCATGTACGTCGAGCTATTGTTCGGCGACGAGGACACCACTGCCGTCGCAGTCGTGGCCTGCGTGACCGTCACTGTTCCTGCTACATAGCTGATGACGTAATTGTTATCCAGTGCAGACGCGCAGAAACTGGCGTACGTTCCTGCTGAGCTAGCACTGGTCGCCGACGTCCCGCAGGTCGCTGCCGGCATCAGGCTCGACGCCGTGTCTCCGTTCACGAATCCACTGTAAATTGCTGCGACCATGAAAACAGGTCCACCATAAGTCATCATGCCGCTGCTGGCCGTGATGCTTAATGGGACAGCCGTGATCGTCACCGTCCCCGGCGTGTAACTGATGACGTAGTTGCCGTTCACTGCCCCGGAACAGTTACTCGCATAGCTGCCCACAGGACTGCCGCTCGGTGGCCCGTGCGCTGCTGTCGTGCAGGTCACCGTGCCCAAACTCCCGGGCATATCTCCATTCACGAAGCCGCTGTAGCTCGGGGTAATCGCTGGCACCGCTGCGCCATAGTTCGCCGTCGTGCTGCTGGCCGTGATGCTCAACGGGACAGCCGTGATCGTCACCGTCCCTGGCGTGTAACTGATGACGTAGTTGCTGTTCACTGCCCCTGAACAGTTGCTCGCATAGCTGCCCACAGGACTGCCGCTCGGTGGCCCGTGCGCTGCTGTCGTGCAGGTCACCGTGCCCAAACTCCCGGGCATATCTCCATTCACGAAGCCGCTGTAACTCG
>Ga0073928_10003181_pt1 | contig 26359 bp, 19 predicted proteins | sample PaiPotPPA55metaG_FD_76969 | JGI IMG/M metagenome (GOLD analysis project Ga0073928, IMG submission 76969) | Iron sulfur acid spring bacterial and archeal communities from Banff, Canada, to study Microbial Dark Matter (Phase II) - Paint Pots PPA... ...
GAATTTTTTGGCGTCGTCCTTGGTGACGCAAGCGACTCAAGCGCACGCGATCAGCGCCGCCGCCGCCGCCGCCGCCGCCCCCATCGACACGCGCGCCGTCCGCGCCCACGTGACGGCCTCCCAAGCGCTACGCGTCGGCCAATGCCCCAACGTATGCCTCGAGGGGCGGGCAACTGCAGACCAGCGTGCGATCTCCGAACGCGCTGTCCACACGCGCCACTGCAGGCCAGAACTTGTGCTCGCGCAGCCACGGCGCGGGAAACGCCGCCTGCTCGCGAGAGTACGGGCGATCCCACCCGCTCGAGACCACCTGGGCGAGCGTGTGAGGCGCTCGCTTGAGAACGTTGTTGCGCCGGTCCGCCCGGCCGTCTTCCACCTCACGGATCTCGCCGCGAATCGCGATCATCGCGTCGCAGAAGCGGTCCAACTCGTCACGCGACTCGCTCTCAGTTGGCTCGATCATGAGTGTGCCGGCGACGGGAAACGACACGGTCGGCGCATGGAACCCGTAGTCCATGAGCCGCTTGGCTATGTCCTCGACATCGATGCCGGCTGTAGCCTTGTATGGTCGCGTATCGACGATGCACTCGTGCGCCACGAGCCCGCGCGCCCCCTTGTACAACACCGGATAGTGCGCTTCTAGGCGTCGCGCTACGTAGTTCGCATTCAAGATGGCGACCTTGCTCGCGTGAGCCAGCCCTTCGGCGCCCATGAGGTCTATGTACATGTACGAGATGGGCAAAATGCTCGCGCTTCCCCACGGAGCCGCCGAGACGGGTCCGATCGCCTCCACGCCCCCGACGTCGGCCAACGGATGGCCAGGCAGAAATGGCGCGAGATGCTTGGCCACCGCGATTGGTCCCATCCCCGGGCCGCCGCCGCCGTGCGGGATGCAGAACGTCTTGTGCAGGTTAAGGTGGCAAACGTCAGCGCCGATGTCCCCCGGCCGGGCCAATCCCACCATCGCGTTCATGTTGGCGCCGTCGAGATATACCTGACCGCCAACGGCGTGCACGGCCTCGCACACCTCGCGAATCCCTTCTTCGAACACGCCATGCGTGGACGGATAGGTGACCATGAGCGCCGCCAGCTCGCCAGCATGGCGTTTCGCCTTCGCCTGTACGTCCTTGAGGTCGATGTTTCCGCGATCGTCCGTCTTCACGGGCACCACGCGCAGGCCAGCGCCGACTGCGCTCGCCGGGTTCGTCCCGTGCGCCGAATGCGGGATCAGGCACACAGTGCGCGTGCGTCCCTCGCCACGCGAGTGATGGTATTGCCGGATGACGAGCAGTCCCGCGTATTCGCCCTGCGATCCGGCGTTTGGCTGCAGCGATACGGCCGCGAGTCCCGTGATCTCCGCCAGAGCGGCTTCCAGCCGCTCGAACAGGATGGAGTAGCCATCGGCCTGCTCGCGCGGGGCGAAAGGATGTATTCTGGAAAGCTCTCGCCACGTCACCGGAAGCATCTCCGACGTCGCGTTGAGTTTCATCGTGCATGACCCGAGCGGGATCATCGACGTCGTGAGTGACAGGTCGCGCGCCTCCAAACGGCGAATGTAGCGAAGCATCTCGGTTTCAGAGTGATGCCTGTTGAACACCGGGTGCTGGAGATAGGTGCTCGTGCGGGCGAGCGGGGCCGGATACTCCGGCACGGGTCCCGGAGGGTACGATCCGCCGTCCGCCAGCGCCTCGTCTGCGGCGCGTGGAGCAGCTAGCTCGCGATCCTGCGTGCGGGAGTCACTCGCGCGCCCATCGCCGCGCGGCAGCAAGGCCGCGATCTCGCCAGGAGTGAACGGCGCGCGGACGCCGCCGCTGAACACCGTCCAAAGGTCCACGACATCTTCACGCGTAGTGGTCTCCTGAATGGACACGCAGACGGCGGGAGGGCCATCGTGCTCGGTGAGCACACGCAAGTTGATCTCGTGCGCCCGGGCCTCACGCAGTAGCTCCGATAGTTTCCGCCGGCCAAGCTCTACGCGCACAGTGTCGAATACGACGTCGTTCGTCGTCTCATAGCCTAGGCGGCGAACCCCCGCGGCGAAAGTCTCGGCCACCCGATGGATGCGCTCTGCGATCCGGCGCAGTCCGCGCGGGCCATGCCACACCGCGTACATACTCGCCATCACCGCCAGCAGTACCTGTGAGGTGCACACATTGCTCGTCGCCTTTTCCCGCCTGATGTGCTGCTCGCGGGTCTGCAACGCCATGCGCAGAGCCGGCCCGCCGTCGGCGTCGCGTGACACGCCTATGATTCGACCCGGCATTTGACGCGTTAGCTGCTCTCGCGCCGCGAAATAGGCCGCGTGAGGACCGCCGTAGCCCAGAGGAACCCCGAAGCGCTGCGTGCTGCCGACCGCGATGTCTGCGCCCCATTCTCCAGGAGGGGTGAGCAACGTGAGACTGAGCAGATCGGCGGCCACGACCAGCGACGCCTCGACCATGGTCGTCACCTCTCGCAGCCCACGATAATCGTGCACCGCGCCCTCACTCGTCGGATATTGCACGAGCGCGCCGAACACGGACGGGCCGAACGCATACGAGCGGTGGTCCCCCACTACGACGGTGATACCGCTCGCGTGGGCACGCGTGCGCACTACCTCGATGGTTTGCGGGTGGCACTCCCGCGAGACAAAGAAGACATTCTTGCTCGCTCCTCCGCGAGCGGAATAGCAAACCGCCATTGCCTCGGCTGCCGCCGTCGCTTCATCCAGTAGCGAGGCATTCGCGACGTCGAGCGCCGTAAGGTCAATCACCATTGTCTGGAAGTTGAGCAGCGCTTCCAGGCGGCCCTGCGCGATCTCGGCTTGGTAAGGCGTGTACGCGGTGTACCACGCCGGGTTCTCGAGAATGTTGCGCTGAATCACGGGTGGGACGAGGCATGCGTAGTAGCCCATCCCGATGAAGGAGCGGAATACGCGATTCCGCTGCGCAACCTTGCGGAAATTTCGCAGTGCCTCGATCTCGCTCCGGCCGCGTCCCAGCGCGAGGGGACGCCGTAGCCGAATCCCCTCGGGCACGGTCGAGTCGATCAAGTCGTCGAGTGACTCGTAGCCAAGGAGCGCCGCCATCTCGCGAATCTCATCATCGCTTGGACCCACGTGGCGGTGGACAAAGCTGTCATCGTCCGAAATGAACGCAGGCGTTTGGCGAGTCGATCGAGCAGCGCCTGATGCGCGAGCGGTTGTGGTCATGGCTGTGCTAAGGACTCCCCCGTTTGTAGAACGGAACTCGCACGACCGAGGCCGGGAGGCGCCGGCCGCGAATGTCCACCTCAAAGGTGGTCCCTGTGGGAGGCGCGCCAGTCCCGACGCTGGGGAGATAGCACGTTCCGATAGGCACGCCAAGTGACGGACTTACGGTGCCGCTACACACCTCGCCGACGACACTGCCGTCGCACAGCACGGGATACCCAGGCCGGGGGAACGCTCGGTCAGACATCTGAAATCCGACGAGTCGGCGCGTGCACCCCGACGCCTTTTGAGCCACTAGCGCGTCGCGGCCGACGAAATCCCGTTTGTTAAGCTTGACGACCCATCCAAGGTTGGCTTCGAGGGGAGTAGTGGTTTGATCGATCTCGTGGCCGTACAGTGCCATGCCCATCTCGAGACGCAGAGTGTCACGGGCTCCGAGCCCCGCTGGTGACACATCCGCCCGCGCGGTGACGGCACGCCACAACTGAACCGCGTCTCCGGCCGCGACGTACAGCTCGAATCCGTCTTCGCCCGTGTATCCAGTCCGTGAGATGACAGCGCTGACGCCGGCCACGATCCCCGCCGAAAAGTGGTAGTAGCGTACCGCATCCAAATCGATCGCGGTGAGAGGCTGTACGACGCGCTGGGCCAACGGACCCTGAACCGCCAGGAGCGCGGTGTCATCACTCTCGTCCGTGAGCGCGCAGTCTAAAAGCTCGGCATGGGGCGCGAGGTGGCGCCACACCTTGGCGCGGTTCGAGGCATTGACCACTAGCATCAGCCGATCCGCGAATCGATACACGAGGCAATCGTCTTCGATCGTCCCCTTGTCGTTCAGTATCGTCGAGTATTGGACCTGCCCGACAGCGAGCGCCGACGCGTCATTCGACGTGACCGCATTGACGAAATCGAGCGCCTGGGAGCCACGAACAACGAGCTCGCCCATGTGGCTGACGTCGAACACGCCGCATCGCTGGCGGACGGCAATGTGCTCAGCAGTGATGCCGCCAGGATAGTGAACCGGCATGAGATAACCGCCAAACGGAACCATCTTGGCGCCTAGCTCCGAATGGATCGACGCAAGCGGTGTGCGGCGCAGGACAGGCTCTTCAATTGTGGCGGACGACGACATCGGAGAAAAAAATATGCACGCCAACTCTTCGATCCGCCGGGGCGGGCCCCGCCGTCCCGCGACTAGGTCGGGAGGTTACGTATCCAGCGTCCGTGCAATATTGGCACACAAACGGCTACCAATCGCCACTTGAATGTTACCAAGCGGGCATATGTCACGTCAGTCGTGCAGAAAGCGTACAAATCGCTTGACACTTCGTGTCGCCTGACCTTACGTTGCCTTAAACCTCATCGATTTCCCTGCACCGCGCCGTGTGCCGATCGCAAAGCCACGGGGCGTTTCGCTTTTTTCCCGGGTCGGCCCCACACCCCGACACCCTTCTTAGGAGATGAACATGACAACTCGACTTCGACTTCCGATCATGACGGCGCTTGGCGGCGCAGTTTTGCTCGCGATACACGCCACGGCGCACGCTCATCCGCCAGCGTCCAGCAGCGGCGCTGCTGCGCAACGCGTGAAGTGGTCGCCACCCGCCGACCGGCAGGCGAGTCAGGACTCGTTCGAGGCGAAATTCGTCGGAGCCGAGCGCGGCGGCGAAGAGCTAGTGTGGGAAGGGCGGGTCATTGGCGCGCCGAGCAGAACGATCACGATACACCTCACGCCACTCATTACTCCCAACGCGAGCGCCGAGTCTGTGTGGCCTGTCCACGTGCAGTGGAAGGACAGCGGCAGCGACGGCCGACAGGTGGTCACCGGTGTTGACGGAATCATAGACTGGAAAAAAGGCGAGCTTCACGCGAGCGGTCCCATTGGCGTGCGCGCCCAGGGCGACAGCCACCTCATGGTCGATGCTCGCGTGCGCGACTTGGACTTTACCGGCACTTTCAACGTGCTGTCGACGACCGCGTCGCGGTAGGGATCGCCCGGATGAGCTCCTGCATGAAACGATCGATCTCCCCATCGGTTGTATAGAAATGCGGCGACACGCGAATCCCGGCTTCGGGCCGACTGTCGACCAGCACGCCGCGCTCAGCGAGCGCGCGCGTCACGGCATCCGCCCCTTGAACGTCGAGCACGACAATTCCGCCTCGCTCGGCCGGCGTTCTCGGAGACGCAACCGAAATACCTGCCTCGTCTGCGAGCGCGATTAGCCGCGTCGTCTGGCGGACTGACTTAGCTCGAATCCTGTCGACACCGACATCGCTGATGATCTCGTAGCCGGACCGCGCAGAGTACAGCGCCGGTACGCTCGGGCTGCCATTCAGAAAGCGATATGCGTCACTCGCGTACTCGATCGGCCCGGTGGCGAACGCAAACGGCGCACGGTGCGCCATCCACCCGGTCAGCTTTGGCGCAAGCGTCTCGGCGAGTCCCGCGCGGACATACAGATAGCCGGCACCCGGTCCACCACATAGCCACTTGACCGAGCCGCCCGTCGCGAAATCGACTCCCCATGCCCGCACGTCGACGGGAACCGTTCCCGCCGACTGATATAAGTCCACCAGCACCAATGCCCCGGCGTCGTGCGCTCGCCGGGTAATTGCCACGACGTCCTGCACGGACCCGCTCTTGAATACCACGTGCGAGATGGAGACGAGGGCCGTCGTGTCGTCGATCGCCGCGAGCATCCGCTCTAGCGGTACCGTGCGTCCATCTTCGGAGTCCACCGTCACGACCCGCGCCCCGCCGTCGCGAGCAAACTCGTGGAAGAGATACAGATTGGAGGGAAAGTTGAGTTGCTCGGTAACGATTCCGTTCCGCGGCGTAGCCCAGTCGAGGGCCGAGAGCACGGTAGCCTGTGCGAGCGTCTGGTTCTGGTGCATGACGACCTCGCCAGCACCCGCGCCAATGATGCGGCCAATGAGGTCGCCGACCGTGCGCGGCATCTCCCACCACCCTTCCTCCCATGCCAGGACGCCGCGCGTTGCCCAAGTGTCCGCGAATTCCGCAAGGCGGTCGCGCACGCGTCGCGGCATGGCGCCCAGCGAGTGGCTGACGAGATACAGCGAGCGCTCGAGGATCGGAAATTCGGCGCGCCAGCAGAGGAGGTCGTCAGTGGCCATGCCGTAGAGTACACTATGTAACGCATCGGCCAAATCAGGGCTCCGCCCAGCGAAAACCATAGCGAGGAGCGCCGTGCCGGAAGAACTCAACTACGCTTCGTATCTAGCGCTCGACGAGCTCCTCGCGCTGCAACGGCCGCGCTCGTCCCCAGTGCACGCCGACGAGCTGCTGTTCATCGTCGTGCACCAGGCGTCCGAGCTGTGGTTCAAGGTCATGCTGCACGAGCTGGATATGCTCGTGCGCGCAATGCAGAAATACGACACGGGCGGGGCCCTGGCGGCCGTGACACGCGTCAACTCCCTCATGCGCATAGTCACCGCGCAGCTCTCGGCGCTGGAGACGCTTCCGCCGCAACGGTTCGCGGAGTTCCGCGGGTATCTCGGTCATTCCAGCGGGTCACAGAGCGCGCAGTTCCGAGCTATCGAGGCCATATCAGGGCTACGCGATGAGCATTTTCTCAGTGTGCTCGCGGAGCGTGGCCCAATTCCCGACATAGTCAGCGAGGCCCTGGCTCGGCCGACACTTCAGCAGCTGCTCGATGAGCTGGTCGCGGCGCACGGCGTCACGCTCAACGCGGTGTACGTCGAGCATGCGCAGACCACGCTTTTCCTCTTGGCTGAAGCGCTGCTCGAGTACGAGCAGGAGTTTGCCAGGTGGAGGTTTCTCCACGTGCAGCTAGTGGAACGCATCATCGGTCCCGGGACCGGGGGCACCGGCGGCACACTCGGCGCCAGCTACCTGCAACGCAGCGTCGGGCAGCGCTTCTTCCCCAAGCTGTGGGCCGTGCGCACGCACATCTTCGGCAGCACGCCCCACCCCTAACCCTTCCCCCAAAGGGGAGGGAATCTTTTTTTCTTTTCAAGCTTCGCTTGGATGACGAAGCACTTGCCCCTCCCCCTAACCCCCTCCCCGCGAGCGGGGAGGGGCCTTTTTTTATAAGTGGGGCTGCGCCCCACACCCCTTAATGACAAGCCAGGGGACGGGAAGCTTTTCTGTCTCCGGGACTGCGCCCACGAGCAGCAAGCCACGGCTTGGCTGGTGGGCGAGGGGGCGAAGCCCTCTCCGCATCCAAGCAAAGCCTTGCGAGCAAGACATTCCCCATCCTCTTTGGGATGCATCGCCCCTCGCGGAGCCCCCTCGTCATCCAAGCGAAGCTTGAAAAGCCATTTCCCCCTCCCCTTTAGGGGAGGGGTTAGGGGTGGGGAGTAGCATCGGAATCCTCACGCACTTGGGAGACGAGGGCGGCCAACAGATTGAGTGCGTCGAGTGGCGTGAGGGCGTTGGGATCCACCGTTTTCAGGCGATCGATTACCGGGTGTGCCGCCGTCCCAAGCGCGAAGAGCGCGAGCTGGTCGGCGTCCGGTGCGGCGCGGCGAGGACGGCCTGCAGACCGAAGGGCCGGGGCGAGCTGCTCCGCTTCCAAAAGACGTAGCACTGCCCGCGCACGCGCGAGCACCGCGTCCGGCATTCCAGCGAGGCGCCCTACCTCTATCCCGTACGACCGGTCCGCGCCACCCGGCTCCACGCGGTGGAGAAATAGCACGCGGTCTCCGACCTCGCGCACCGCCACGTTGAAGTTGCGCACGCCGGGCAGCTCGTCGGCCAACTGGGTGAGCTCGTGATAGTGTGTCGCGAACACCGTTCTGCACCGCAACACGTCGTGCAGATGCTCCGTCACTGCCCACGCAATCGACACCCCATCGTACGTTGACGTTCCGCGTCCGATCTCATCCAGCAACACCAGGCTTCTCGCGGTAGCCGTGTGCAGGATTGCGCTCGTCTCAGTCATTTCCACCATGAACGTCGACTGACCTCGCACGAGATTGTCGCTCGCGCCGACGCGCGTGAACAGTCGATCCGCAATCCCTACAGTAGCTGACGAAGCCGGAACGAAGCTTCCAGCCTGCGCCATGAGCACCAGCAAGCCAACTTGCCGCAACACTGTGGACTTCCCCGCCATGTTGGGCCCAGTGAGAATGATCACTCGCGCAGCCGCGTCGAGCCGCAGGTCGTTGGGGATGAACTTGTCACGCGGCATCATTCGCTCGACAACGGGGTGCCGCCCCGCCACGATCTCGAGCCCTTGCCCGTCTGTCATTACGGGCCGCACGTAGCGCTCACGTACTGCCACGTCCGCGAACGACGCCAAAGCGTCAACTTCCGCCACCACGCGCGCAGCACACTGCAGCCGTGGTACCTCGCGCGCGACTCTTGCCCGTAAGGACTCGAACAGCTCGCGCTCGCGAGCTTCGATATGCTCCGCCGCGGTCAGCACTCGCTCTTCGTACTCCTTGAGCGCGGGCGTCACATAGCGCTCGGCTCCCGTGAGCGTCTGGCGTCGCTGGTAGTCCGCGGGAACGGCCGATCGGTGAGCGTTGGTGACCTCTATGAAATAGCCGAACACGCGATTGTAGCCGACCTTGAGCGAGGAGATGCCCGTGCGGGCGCGCTCGGCGGCTTGGACTTCCGCGATCTTGTCGCGGCCACCGTCGCGCAACGCCCGCAGCTCATCGAGTGCAGCGTCAACTCCGGGTGCGACCGTGGGCTCATCACCCACACACTGCGGCGGGCGGTCCACGAGGGTCCCCGTGATCGCGTCGCCAATCTCGTCGCACGCGTCCCACTGCGCGATCAGTGGCGCAAATGGCTCCTTGGTAGCGAGCCGCGCAACGGCGGCCATCACCGCGGGAAGTCGCAGGATCGAATCGCCCAGCGACCGCAGCTCGCGTGGCGTAACGCGTGCCGCCGCGACTTTGCCCGCCAGCCGCTCGAGGTCGCGCACGCCGTCAAGCGCCTTGCGGGCAGCCGTAAGCGCCAGCGAGTCCGCCACCAAGGCAGCGACGCGATCGAGTCGCGCTTCGATGGCCGCGCGTTGAGTGAGTGGAGCGAGCAGCCATTGCCGTAGCTGACGTGCGCCCATCGGCGTGCACGTCGCGTCGAGCACGCTCAGAAGCGTGCCCTCGGCTTCCCCAGTGCGCAGCGACTCGGTGAGCTCGAGGTTTCGTCGAGTCATCTCATCGAGCGGCATCACTCCGCCTGACGGCTCGACAACAGGCCGCATTAGGTGCGGCACGCCGCCCGGCTGCAGCTCGCCCAGGTAACGCAGCAGCGCGCCGGCGGCGCCTAGCGACGGGGAGTCGTCGGGGCCCACACCGAAGCCGTCGAGCGACTGCACGCCAAAGTGCTGAGCGATGTCCGCGCGTCCCGCCGCCGGGTCGAACTCCCACGCGTCACGTTCGGTCACCAAGGTGCCAGCGAGTCCCACCGCGCTTGGCGAGCCGTGGCCCCGCGCTATCAATAATTCGCGCGGGGCCCACCGTGACATGGCCGCTTCTGCGTCCGCCGCCGGAACCGTCGCCAGGCGAAACTCTCCAGTGGACAGGTCTATCGCCGCCAATCCAACGCCCGACTTTCGATCGGCCCCGCCCGTGTAAAGCGCGCAGAGATAGTTGTTACGGCGGCCTTCGAGCAGATCGTCGGCAAATGCAGCGCCCGGAGTCACCGTTTCGATGACCTCCCGCCGCACGATTCCTTTGGCGAGCTTGGGATCCTCCACCTGGTCGCACACGGCCACCCGAAATCCCTGAGCGACGAGGCGGCGGACGTACTCGCCGACCGCCCGCACTGGAACGCCCGCGAGGGGGACATCCGCCGCCCCACCGTTGTTGCGAGACGTGAGCGTCAGTCCTAGCGCCCGGGCCCCCACCTCGGCGTCCTCTTCGAACATCTCGAAGAAGTCCCCCATTCGGAACAGCACGATCGCGTCCCGGTGCCGAGCTTTGATCTCGCGGTACTGCTGCATGAGTGGCGTGAGGGACGGCTCGGACACCGTCACAAAATACCCAAGCCGTTGCGCCGGCGTGCGAGACTGTCATCGTTTGTGCCCATGCGGCGCCCTCGACTCGCCCTGGCGATTCTCACGGCGATCAATCTGCTCAACTACCTCGACCGCTTTGTCGTCCCACCCGTGGGCGAAAGCATCAAGGCTACGCTGCACACCACGGACGCCCAATTCGGCGCACTGGCCAGCGCGTTCCTTGTCGTCTACATGTGCACGGCTCCTGTTTTTGGCGCATTCGGCGACCGGCCCGGTCGGCCTCGTCTTATCGCGGCCGGGGTAGCGCTCTGGAGCGTCGCGACTGCCGCTGCGGGGCTAGCGCCGAATTACACCGGGCTTCTCGCCGCGCGCGCGACAGTCGGCATTGGCGAAGCCGCGTACTCCGCACTCGCCCCGGCAGTGCTGGCGGACTATTTCCCCGAGCGAGTCCGAGGCCGCGTTTTCGCGATATTCTATTCCGCCATCCCAGTGGGGTCGGCGTTGGGATACATCCTTGGGGGGCTCGTCGACCGCCGATTCGGTTGGCGCGCGGCGTTCTTCATCGCGGGACTCCCGGGCTTGGCATTCGCCGTCCTGGCGTGGTTTCTCGACGATCCTGGTCCGGCCGGCGACGGTGTCGCGCGGCAGAAAACGCGCTCCGGCTTCGGCCTGTACGCGCCGCTACTCCGCAACCGGTCGTACGTGCGCACCATCGCCGGCTACGCGGCTTACACGTTCGCCCTGGGCGGGATCAGCGTCTGGATGCCAACGTTTCTCATTCGCGTCCGCGGTATGCCCGCGGCCACGGCGAATTCCCAGCTCGGGACCGTGCTCGTGGCGACGGGGTTCGTGGGAACATTCCTTGGCGGCTGGCTCGCGGACGCACTCCTTCGTCGAACGCGACAGGCGTATCTCTGGCTCTCCGGCGTATCCACAATGCTCGCCGCGCCGTTGGCGTGGATCGCGCTTACCGTGCCGGGAGCGACTGCGTATTGGGTATCACTGACGGCCGCCGAAATCCTCATCTTCGCCTCGACTGGCCCAATCAATTCCGCGATCGTCTCCGACGTGCCACCGGCCGCGCGCGCAGCGGCCATGGCGGCAAGCATCCTGGCGATCCACACGCTAGGCGACGTCCCATCGCCCTGGCTTATCGGACTGCTTTCCGACGCCACGTCGCTCAGCCGCGCAGTCTTGATAATTCCGATCGCTATTGCCTTAGCCGGAGCGGTGTGGGTGTACGCGGCGACGCGTCGAGCTACGGCTCCGCCGTGGTAACGAAGCCCTCAATCTGTTTCTCCTTGAGTGCTTTACGCTGGGCATCGGCGTCGGCCAGCGTCGGGTAGCGCCCCACTCTCACCCGGAAGGGTCCGGTGGTACCCGACACGCGAGCTTCGACACCGAGCGCCGTGAGCTTGGCGGCCATGGCATCTGCCTGCGCGCGCACATTATAGGCAGCTACTTGAACGGTGTACTGCGTAGCGTGCGCAGGCAACGTGTGACTCGGTGACGCAGGTGACGCAGGTGACGCAGGTGACGCAGGCGACGGTGGGGCGGGTGACGGCGCGGGCACGGGAGGCACCGGGTGTGGCGGCGAGGGAGCAAACTTTGTGTGGGCAGGTGGCTTCGCCGGAGTGGTGTGGGCCGGCGTTGTCGAGTCGGAGGATGCGACGGCGCGCGGCGGTGCTTGCGCCACCGGTGTCGGTTTGGCCGGGCTGGCCGGCGGGGGGTGAGTACACTGCTGCAACGCGTAGTTCACGCGTGTCATTAGCTCCACATCAGTTGGCGCCGCGTCCGACTTGGCCGACGCCAGCTCTGGGCACGCGTGACCTAGGTCGTTGAGCTCGAGAAACGCCTGCGCGACATCGTATTCTTTCGGCGCTTCGCTCGGGCCGTGCGCTGAGCTTTCGAGGGCCAGTCGATTGAGATGCGCGGCCGCGTCGTCGCGGTCACCGCGGGAAAGCTCCATCTGCGCCAGCCGTAGAAGCGCATCCTCCGACCTCGGCGAGGAGGGGTATTCGACCGTGATGCGCCTGTAATCCTGCTCGGCATCGGCAGCCGACGTTGCGAGCGACGCCCGCGCATACAGTGCCTCCGCGTACATCATGCTGCCTTGCGGCACGGCCGCCAAGACTGAATCTACGACCGCCCGACCGGCAGACGCATTCCCCTCGCCTACCAGTCGCTGCGCGCGCGCTATCGCGCTATCGGCCGCCGAGCTATCGATCGTCGGCCGCTGGCCCTGCGCAATATTGGCCGCAGTCGCCGCTGCCGCGCCGAGTAGCGCGACCGCGGCCACGACGCGTCCGACACGGGTCGCGCTCTCGCCCACTCTGGATCGGGCTGCGGGCGATCGCGCGCGCTTGGCGTAGTGGGTCGTTCCGGCACAGAGCGCCAGCAGCAGCGAGGTGAGCACCTGCTCATCGCTCGACACACGAGTGTCCTTGAGCGCGACATCGGCTGCCAATAGCGCCTCGAGTGCCTGGTCGGCTTCTTCCAGCGTCCACGAGTCGACCACGCGTACCCACGTTGCAATAGCATCGCCCCACGGGCGCCCCGTGACCGCGCCTCCCCTAGCTTCGCCCAATAACGCGAAGTATTCGCTCTTGAGTCGGCCTATCGGTGTCCCGTGTGCCCGGCGCGCCACTCCCCAGGCGATCGCCAGCATCTGAGTGGTCAAGGCCATTACCACGGTCACGCCCGTCGTCTTGGGTAGCTCGAGCACTTTGGGCAGTACCGCAAGCGCGCCGGCCGCGGCGCGCGCGGCGACTCGGTCGAGAAGGTCGCCCAGCGTCTCGCCGCGGCGCACTCCGACGACCGCGGACACGTCCGACTCGTTGATCAGGATCTCGCCCGCGTCGCCTCGACCCGACGTTCCGCGTACGTAGCTCACGAGCTTATCCAGCTCGCCGGTGAGCAGCGCGAGATCGTTGCCGGCGGCCGCAGAGAGCAGCACGGTGGCCTCGGGCGTGACAGTTACGCCAAGCTCGCGCGCGCGATGCACGATCCACTTGGACACGCGATCCTCGGTCAAGGCCGGGAATTCGACCGCCGTCGCGTGGTCCATTAGCGCACGATCGGGTTTACCGCCGGCGGACGCGGCAAGCAGGACGACGGCATCCGAAGCCGGTCGTGAGAGATAGGCGTCGAGCACTCGGCGGGCGTCTTTGCGAAGAGCGCCGACGTCGCGAACCACGACTACTCGTCGTTCGGCCATCATTGGTGGCGTGCCGAGCAGCGAGGCGAGTGATTCCGCCTCGAGATCTGCTCCGCGCCGCACCTCAACGTTGAAATCGCGTGCGCCCGCCGGTACGGCCGCCGCGACCACGTGAGTTAGCGCCTCATCCTTTCGGAAATCGTCCGCGCCGTACAAGTAGTACGCTGGCTCAAACGCGCCGGCGCTCACACTCTTCCGCAGCGCGTGCTCCGTGACAGTGGCCACGCTCTAACGTACCGAGCTAACCAATAGGCGCCAGCACCTCGACGCAGCGGGACCGCTGCGCACACGCCCGACATTTGGCTGGCACTTGATGGTCGCGATGTACGTTGCTGGCCGCGCGCGCGCGGCGTACGGCATCGGCTACGAATGCCACCTCCCGCTCGAGCTCCGGGGTGAGCACAACCCTGAAATCGCGCGTGGCGTATCGCACAATGCCATACTGGGCGAAGCGGCGGCCGTAAGCCTCACGAGCCAGGACGAGGTAAACGGCGAGCTGAAGCCGGTCGGAATGATGCAGCACGTCCGACCGGCGACGTGGCTTGACCTCGATCGGATACAGCTTCCCCGTCTGGCGATCTCTGTGAATCTCATCCGGTCGGCCAACTAGGCGCAGCGTTTCGCTGCGGAGTGTCACCGGGTCGCGCAGTCCAAGGTCGGACGCCACCAGGGTCGATTGGCGGCGCGCAGCCACCAGGGCGATCATGGCCCCAAGGGCCAGAACGATCGCGAGTAAAAGCGTGTCTGCGCCCATGGCAGCGGGCGTTCGCCCGAGTTACGGGCTCAGGCTGACGAGCTTGAACTCAGAGGTCGCGAAATGCATCGGCGCTTCCTGGGCGAGGAATGCCGCAGGCCACACGGGCATGCCGGCCGACACCGACGCGACGATCGTCGGACTCGTGAGCGGGGACGGGGTCGCGTCATCCTCGCCCACGGCACGCACAAGCGGGCTAAAGGATTCGGGGGATTCGGGGCCTTCAGCTGCTTGTGGGGCCTCGCGCGGCGGGCGGGCAGGTGAAGTTCGCGCCGGCGATGCCGCTGCCGTGGCCACTACCGGAGTGAGTGCCAGCTCGCGAGTTGGAGTTGCCCAGTTGAAGGTGCCGACGGCGACGTAGCCTGTAGCGACGACTACCGCCGCGGCAGCCGCGAAAGCGCTCAGACCCGGGCCTTGCCGATAAGCCGGCGCGTCTCGACCCCTCGCCGCACGTATCCGCTCGTGCAGGCGAGCCGAAAAGTCTGGTGACGGCTCGATTGCCGGCATGTTCCTGAAGAGGAGCAGCGCGCGACGCACGGCCGTGTCATGCTCGGCGCAGGCGGGACATTCCCTTACGTGGCATTGCATGGCGACCAGCGCGCGCTCACCAAGCACGCCGTCGATGTAGGCGGCGTGGTTGTCACGAAACGTACTGCAATCCATGAGGGAGAATACACGGCGTGCGGCAGGGGGTTCCAGCCCCCTGCGCGGCAGCCGCCGCTAGCCTGCTTACGAAAGGCCCTATCGCAGCCCTGGCGCTATGATCTCGGCGAAGGAGTTGCGCGCGCGATTCAACCGAGATTTGACCGTCCCCAGATTGCAGGCCGTGATCTCGGCGATCTCCTCGTAGGACTTCCCTTCGAGCTCCCGCAGCACGAACACCTGCCGGTGATGCTCGGGCAACCGGGCTACCGACTCTTCAACCAGCTCGCGCAGATGGCGCTTGCGATATAGGTCATCAGGGCGCGACCCGCTGTCCTCAAACTGCAGCGGCCGCTCGTCGTCGTCCCAATTCTTCTTTATCGTCTGGAAGAGCACCAGCGGATTGCGTGACCGGTTCCGGAGCTCGTTCTTGGCCAGATTGGAAGCAATCGTGTACACCCACGTCGAGAACTTCTTGGCGCGGTCGAAGCGATGCAGGTGCCGGTAAACCCGGATGAACACCTCTTGCACCAAATCCTCGGCCTTCTCGCGATCGCCGATCGTGCGGTACACGAAGTTCAGAAGCCGTACTTGATAGCGCTCGACCAGCTCGTCGAACGCCCGCTCTTCGCCAGCCAGAAACGCCGTAACGAGTCCAGAGTCGTCGCGCACCGGACGGTCTGCCACCCGCCCCGCCGCTCGCTCCAGTACCGTCCGCTTCAGCGCGACGTCTGCCATCGTCCACCTCGCCCCAAGAGGCCACCGCGATCCGACACGGCGGGCTGCGTACCCAGCCACGCCCCGCCAGACACCCGCCGACTGAAACGCACGCCACGTGCCCAAGCCTCAGCGAGTGCCTTACGCGCGCGATCCAAGCTTAACCCCCCAGATACCAAACACTTAAGCGGCTTGGATCGTTCCTATAATATACCGAACGTGAACCGAAGTGTCTATAAGAGGCGACAGGAGTGCGGACACTACACGGGTCGCCTACCGTCCGGCGCAGAATCCCGCGGCGTAAAGCAGCGCCACGACGGTCTTCGCGTCGCGGATCTCGCCCGCTGAGATCATGCTCAGCACCCGCGACAGCGGCAGTGTCATGACCCGAGCGAACTCATCGGCTTCGAGCTTCGCCTCGCCGCGCGTGATGCCGGTCGCAAGAAAAAAATGGATGCGCTCGTCGGTAAACCCAGGCGTCGTGTACAAGGTCAGGAGCGGCTCGATCGCCTCGGCCGAGCACCCTGTCTCTTCTTTGAGCTCCCGCCGCGCGCAGGCGAGCGGCGCCTCATTGGGCTCGAGACGACCAGCGGGGATCTCGTATAGATACCCGTCGGCCGCGTAGCGGTATTGCTCGAGCAGCAGCACGGTCGGGTCCTGGCCGCGCGGATCGCTCAGAAACGGCACCACCGCGCTGGCACCCGGGTGCCGCACTATCTCCAGCTCGCCGATCGATCCGTCCGGGAAGCGTACCTGGTCGACATCGACGTTTATGACTCGACCCGAATAGACACGCTGGCCGCCGACGCGGGCGTCGCTCACGGCCGCGTCATGCCGCGATCGTCTCGCCCGTGTCGTTGTATACGGTGACGGGACCAATCCCGAGCTCCTCCAGCGGAGAACGCACCGCGCTGGGGTCGCCCACTACGACCAACTGTACACGTTCCGGGTGCAAGTGAGCCCGGGCCACCCGGCGAATGTCAGCCGCTGTCTGTGCGCGGATCTTAGCTCTGTAGCTGTCGTAGAAGTTGTCGGGCAGCCCGTAGATGACAAGATTAGCGAGCGCGGTCGCGATGGCCGATGTCGTCTCATAACGAATGGGAAAGACACCGGCCAGGTAGCTCGTGGCGAGCGACAGCTCACCGTCGCTCACGTCCGTCTCGCGCATGCGCTCGACCTCAAGCAAGATCTCGCGCGCCGCCGCGTCGGTTGAGGCGCTCTGAACCGCCGTGGATACGGAGAACGGTCCCGCGCCGCGCCGCCACTCGAAGGTCGAGTGCGCCCCGTATGTATATGCGTGTACCTCTCGGAGATTGAGGTTGACCCGGGATGAGAACAGCCCCCCGAGGATTGAATTCATCACAGTCACCGCGAAGTAGTCAGGCGTTGACCGGGGCAGACCAACGTGCGCGAGACGAAGCTCCGATTGCGAGGCGTCCGCGCGCGTGACCAGGTGCACCGCCGAACCACCTGGCGCGCCACGATCGGTAACGCGCACGTGACCCCGCCCGCCGCCGGGCGCCGTCCATGCGCCGAGGACTCCTTCGACCAGCCGTTCCGCCTCGGCTACCGAGATGTCGCCCACGACGACGATGGTTACGCTTTGAGGTCGATAGCGCGACCGATAGAAGTCCACGACGTCGGCCGAGGTGAGCCCCACCACTGAGCGCTCATTTCCCCCGTCTGGCGTCGCATAGCGCGACTCGGGCGCGTACACGAATCGCTCCATCATCTCGTCGGCGAGTCCGCGTGGCTCGGCGCGAAGCTGCAGCAGGTTGGCAAGGCGCTCTGCCTTGAGTCGCTCGATCTCGCGCTCAGGAAGCGTCGGCGCCATGATCACGTCGCCCAGCAAGGCCAGAGCGCCAGGAAGCCCAGGCGTTAACACCGTCATTCGAACGAGCGCCGCATCCCAATCCGCGCTCGTGTCGAGTGCCGCGCCCAACCGCTCGGCCGCGTCGATCAACGCCGTGCCGTCGCGATCCCGCGCGCCCTCGGCCAACGCACGGGCCGTCAGAAGCGCCAGACCTTCTTTGCCGGCCGGATCAACCATCGCTCCCGCATCGATTACAGCAGCGACTGACACGATTGGCAGCTTGTGCACCGGTGCGACGACCAGCTGCACGCCGTTGCTCAACGAGCGCCGCTCGAACCGCGGGAAGGAATACGGTCGCGGAGCACTCGGCGCGGGCCGCGGATTGTCAGGCGGCTGAGTGTCCGGCGGCGGCGCCTCAACCGCTTGCCCGCTGCCGGCGGCGCGCCGGCTCATGCGCCGGCCGCGACTGTGCCAGCCAGCTCGACCTCCTCCGACATGGAGTCGCGGGGCACGTATACCAGCGTCGCGCGATTGTCGCGTCCAAGCCACTCTCTCGCAAAAGCCGTCACGGCTTCGGGCGTCACGGCACGATACCGATCCACCTGCGTGTTGATGAGTGACGGATCGCCGAAATAGGTCGCGAATTGCGACAGCTTGTCAGCCCGGTCCGCCGCTGATTGAAGTGAAGTGGTGAATTCTGTCTCCACGAGAGCCCGAGCGCGATCCACTTCGTCGGCGGTCACTCCGCGGTCCCGTAGACGATCGAGCTCGCGCATGATGCCGCTTTCCAACGCGTCCGCACTCACACCAGGTCGTGCCGTAACATCAGTGATGAGCAGATCGCTCGCCTTGGCGAGATCGAACGTGAACGCCGACGCTTCCGTCGCCAGCTCACGTTCGCGCACGAGGGCCCGGTGAAGTCGGCTCCCTTTTTTCATCCCGAGCACGGCACCGCACAAGCCCGCCGCGTAGTAGCCCGAGCTACCGAATACGGGGACCCGGCACGCGACGAACACACGCGGCAGACGCACGTCGTCGGGGACCACCTCGCGAATCGGCACGCCGAACCGCGGCGGGACGTCCATGGGAGGCAGTGGGGGGCGGCCTAGGCCTCGTGGAATCGAGCCAAAATAAGTCTCGATCAGCGCTCGAGCCTCACTCGCGTCGAAGTCGCCCGCGATCGACACCACGGCATTGTCGGGCGTGTAATACGTGGCAAAGAACTCGCGCACGTCGTCCAAGCTTGCCGCGCTCAGGTCTTCCATAGACCCGATCAGCGAGTGATGGAACGGATGCTCTGCCGGGAACGCCAAGGCGGGCAGCCGCTCCCACCACGTGCCGTACGGCTGGTTGTCTACCGACCAGCGGCGCTCGTTCTTAACCACATCGCGCTGGGTGTCGAGCTTTTGCTGAGTCATAGCTGGCAGCAGCGCCCCCATACGGTCGGCTTCGAGCCAAAGGGCGAGCGCGAGCTGGTTCGAAGGGACCGTCTCGAAATAGTTCGTGCGGTCGAGCCAGGTTGACCCGTTGAGGGTCCCCCCGGCGCGCTGGATCAGCTCAAAATGCTCGTTGGAGCCCACATGGGCCGACCCCTGGAACAGCATGTGCTCGAACAGGTGGGCGAAGCCGGTGCGCCCCGAGCGCTCGTTCGCCGAGCCGACGTGATACCAGAGGTTTACAGCCACCAGCGGGGCTGTGTGGTCCTCGGAAAGAGTCACCAAAAGCCCGTTGTCCAGCCGGTACGAGTCGATCGGAATCCGCACATCGGTAGAATAACCTTGGCCCTCCCCCTTGACACCCCCATAGGTGTCAGGCAATCTCTCAGGCTCGCCCGGGGTGGCGTCTCCCTCAATCTCTTCGGAGGTACGGTTCATGGCAGCGGATTTCTTCATAGGCGAGTCGCTGGTCGGCGACGGGAACGAGGTCGCGCACATCGATCTCATGATCGGATCCAAGTCCGGGCCACTAGGGGCCGCGTTCACCAACGCGCTCACCAACAACAAAGACGGGTTCACGACGTTGCTCGCCGTGGTCGCCCCGAATCTGCCGGCGAAGCCGGACACGATCCTCTACAACAAGGTCACGATCAAGGGCGCCAAGCAGGCCGTCCAGATGTTCGGCCCGGCGCAGGCAGCTGTAGCGCGTGCCGTCGTGGACTCAGTGTCGAGCGGTGTGATCCCGCGTGACAAGGCCGATGACTACTGCATCACGGTCGGCGTCTTCATCCACTGGGATGCCAAGGACGACAAGAAGATCTTTGACTACAATTACCGCGCGACCAAGGAATCCATCGAGCGGGCGCTCAAGAAGCTGCCCTCGGTCGACACCGTGATTTCAGGCGAGCGGACCGCTAAGCACCCGTTCGCTGGCGGCGCGGACTCGAAGTAGTTCAACGGCCGCGCGCTTGCGGCCGGCGAGTGTGGGACGCAGCACGGTAGCCATTTGCCATGGGGGCGCGTCTAACGCGCCCCCATGTATTTTCCACCCATGAAGAAACTCCTGCTGCAACTCGACAGCTCGCGCCTAGCGAGCGTATTCGACCGGGTCGTCGCATACGACGCGGGCGCGGACGAGGTGCTGAGCTACGGGGGCATTGTTCCTCCTGACGTGCGGGACCTCATCTACGGGTTGATCTTCACCCGTGGCCCCAGGGATCTCGCGCACTCGGCGGTGTTCATCGGGGGCGCGGACATTAATGTCGGCGACGCGATCCTGACGGCGGCGCAGGAGGTCTTTTTCGGAGCCTTCCGGGTCTCGTTGATGCTCGATTCCAACGGCTCCAACACGACGGCCGTGGCGGCTGTCGTCAAGATCATCGAGACAATGCGCGACATGAAAGGGAAACGCGCGGTCGTGACCGCGGGGACAGGACCGGTCGGCACGAGGGCCGCCGGGCTTCTCGCAAAGGCGGGCGCCGACGTGCTCATAACATCGCGGCGAGGCCCAGACGGAGAGCGCGCCGCGCGAGCGATCATCGCCCGTTTCGGCGGCAAGGTTTCGTGCGTGGAAATGCGCGAGCCGTCCCAGGCGGCCGGTGTGCTCGAGGGCGCGAACGTGCTCCTCAACTGCGGGCCCGCTGGGGTGATGATGATCCCGCGCGCGGCCTGGGCGAAGCGGCCCGGCCTAGCAGTAGCGATCGACTTGAACGCCGCTCCTCCGCTCGGCATCGAGGGAATTGACGCGAACGACACTGGTGTCGTCCGCGATGGCGTGACGTGCTTCGGGGCTTTGGGTGTGGGCAACTTCAAGATGCGGGTGCACAAGGAGTGCATCGCGCAGCTCTTTACCCGCAACGACCTGATACTCGACGCCGAAACGATCCACGACGTGGCGACCGGATTACCTAAGGCGTAGCGGGGCGGGGGGGGTCTCGTGGCATGCCTCGCGTCGTAGGTATCGACCCCGGCACCCTGTCGATTGATGTGTGCGGCCTCGCTGATGGCCGCCTGACGCTGGACTACTCAATCCCCACGGCTGCCGCCCTCGCCGACCCAGAGGCGTTCGTTGCGAAGCTCGCAGCCGAGGGACCGTTCGATCTGGTGGCTGGACCTTCGGGATACGGCTTGCCCCTCATCCGCGGCGCCGACGTGACGGATCGCGATCTCCGCCTCGCGTTTCTGAGCGCGCCCGGCGAGCCAGGTGGGATCGGGGGTCTGGCGGCATTGGCCGGTGCGCTCGCGGGCTCGGCTCTGCCGGTGGTGTTCATACCCGGCGTCATTCATCTGCCGACCGTTCCTGACCACAGAAAGATCAACAGAGTGGACCTCGGTACCGCGGACAAGGTTTGCGCAGTCGCGCTGGCCATGGTCGAGCAGATGTCACTACGAGGGTGCGTCGAGACAGACGTCTCCCTCATCCTTGTGGAGTTGGGCGGCGCATTCACCGCGGCGGTCGCGGTGAATGGTGGTTGCATCGTCGATGGCGTGGGAGGCACGTCCGGTCCGATCGGCCGGCGCTCAGCTGGTGCGCTCGATGGCGAGGTCGCGTTTCTCGCCGGCAGCGTGAGCAAGGCGATGTTGTTCTCCGGGGGCGTCGAGTCGTTGCCCGAAGGAATCGGCAACGACGCGTACTTGGAAGGGGTGGTCAAGGCCGTCGCTACTCTGGCCGTGACCGTGCCCCACGCGTACGAGGTCGTGCTGTCCGGGCGAATGGCGCTGGACGACGGCATCGCCGGCGACGTCATCGAGCGGCTTACGCACGTAGCGCCAGCTCGCCGTTTGACGGGTTTTGCCCGGAAGGCCAAGCACTCCGCCCAAGGCGCGGCTCTCATCGCGGATGGCCTGGCAGGTGGCGCGCACCGCGGCCTGATCGACGCGCTCGCGTTGCGAGAGGCGCGAGGCACGGTCCTCGATCATCTCGTGGTGATTTCTCCCGAAACCGCCCGGCACCGCCTTGGCATCGCGTGATGCGGCACGTGTTCTCGTGGTTGGAGTCAGCGTGCGCGCCATGGCGGAGTCCGCACGCCGCGCCGGCTACAGAGTTGCGGCCATCGATGCCTTTGGGGACCTCGATCTCCTGGCTGTCGCCGACCACGTCGTGCGCTGCGCCCCGTATTCCGCAGACCGCGCTGCGCGCCTAGCGGGCGGTTTGCCCTCGGACGCGGTCGCGTACAACTCGAATTTCGAGAACAACCCCACGGCCGTGGCGAGACTCGCGCGCGGACGCGAACTGTGGGGGAACCGACCAAACGTCTTGGCAGGAGTGAGGAACCCCCTCACGCTCGCGCGAAGTCTCGCTCGTCTCGGCTTCGCCACTCCGATCACGCGCGCCAGCGCGCCGGCCGCGCGACCGAGCGACCCAATAACGCAGTGGCTCCTTAAGCCGCGGCGGTCTGGCGGCGGCCACGCAATCATCCCGTGGAGCGGGCGAAAGAGGGTCCCACGCCGATCCATCCTGCAGGAGCGCCTTCGCGGGATCCCCGCGTCGATCATCTTCGCTGCCGATGGTGAACACGCCGTTCCACTTGGATTGTCGCGCCTGCTGACGGGAGACCGGCGCGTCGGCGCCGCCGGATATCGCTACTCCGGCAACGTGCTCGCCGCGGCGGGCGACCCGATGCTCCCGCGCGACGAGGAGCTATTGGTCCGGGTGACCGCTCTCGCCACGGCCGTCACACGCGCGTTCGGGATCGCGGGCGTCAATGGAATCGACTTCATCGCCAGGGCCGGCGTACCGTATCCCGTTGAGGTGAACCCGAGGTACACCGCGTCAATGGAGCTCGCGGAACGACACTATGGCATCTCGATATTCGCCGCTCACGCTTCGGCGCTGCACGGCGAGCTCACTGATTTCGACCTCGCGCATGCGCGCGCACGGTCACGCGGCGCCCTGGGCAAAGCCATCGTGTATGCTCGGCGCGACGTGACGGTCGGCGACACCACGGCCTGGTTGTCCGACGACACCGTGCGCGACATTCCACCACCCCAGACGCGCATCCCCCGAGGTCGACCTATCTGCACCGTCTTCGCCACGGGCCGCGATGGGGCGTCGTGCTACGGCAACCTCATCGCCCGCGCTGAGCGAGTTTACGGTGCGATCGCGTGACAGCTACTAAGAGCTTAGAACAGGTGGCGGCAGTCCTTTCCCCCAAGGACATCCTCGAAGCCGAACCCTGTAAGATGATCCGGCACCTTGATCGCGTATACCCGATCGGTGCCTCCTAGTATGCAGCTGGCCACGTCCGTCGGCGTGGCGCCTTTGCCTTTGTCGCCCTTGATGATCGATGCCTCGGCAGCAACGTGTGGTGACGAAGCGCTCGTGCCGGCGGCTATGACATACGTCTCGTGGTTCGCGCACGAGAACCCCAGATTCTGGGCGTAGCTGCTGCACGCGGAAACGATTTCGTCGATTCCATTCTGATCGCCACTGTTACGCACGTCCCCGCCAGGGGCGAAGAGACTCGTCCCGGGGTAGCCGAAGTTCGTGTATGACGCGAGAAGGTATTCGGTACCAGGCGCCAGATCGTCGGGCGCCGTCGCGCCAACGGAAATCACGTGATTCAGCTCAGCCGGCACTTCGATCGTGTTGTGCGGCAGCGTGCGCAGATCCAAGTCATCGTTGCCGGCGGCGGCAACGAGCGTGACGCCCTTGCCATGTGCGTAGTTCGCGGCCCGCTGATAGGCATCGAGAATCGCTTCCTGGTCCGGGTCAGTGAGATCGAGATATCCGCCGATGCTCATGTTGGCCACGTCCGCGTGAGCGTCACCGGCGTACACGATTCCCGCGATGATGTCGAGATCGGATCCTTGTCCCGATGCCGCGATAACCTTGATGGCGCACAGTCGGGCAAAGGGCGCGACGGAGCCCATGTTGCGCCCATTGGTGGCCATGATCGCCGATACGTACGTGCCGTGCGTGTTGTAGTCGAGGATCGTGGGCTCGCTCACCACGAACGACGTGCTGATGCCCAGATCGACTTTCCCGGTCAACTCGACATGTGTCGGGTCGATGCCCGTATCGAGGTCGCAGATGAGAGTGCCCGCGCCGTGCGAGTCTCGCAGCTTCCAGACGTTGTTGGCGCGAATTGCACGGAGGTTCCACTGGTCGGGGAAGAAAAATGTCCCACTCTGGTCGGCGCTCTTGCCATGGCTCGCCCCGAAGCCCGACGGCGCCTTGAGGCCGTTCGGGAGACTGGTGATCACGCGTAGGTGCCTGTTTGGTATCCAGTTGCTGACGCGATCGTGGGCCACGGTCAAAACGTCGGCATGCGATTGAATCGATTGGGCAGCTTGGTCGGACAGGTGACGCGCCACGAGGATTCCCGTCGCCTCGTGCTGCCGCTCGATCGTGCCGCCCAGCGCTACGATGCTCGTGGCCACCGCCTCGGTCGATCGCCCAGGTCGCAAGAGCACTAGACGGCGGTCTCGCACGGTCGCGGCCATGCTGGCATCGAGGGCGTCAGCCGGCGTTGGCTTGCGGAAGCCACTGGCTGGCGATGATGGGCTGTCGGCGCAGGCCAACGCCAGCGCGGCCACGACGGCCAGCGTGCATACGTGCGCGCTGGCGCGGACGTATGATCGACACACGATGCGCATGACTCGAGCTCCGTGCAGGTGAGCAGGACCGGTGCGGGCGGGCGCTCAAGGTGGGCATAGATCACGTCGTCGTCAAGCGCCCGCGCCTGCCCGGCGAGCCTGCACGATGCTGCGCGTCAAGACGCAGCCGTAAGGGACGGCGTCGGTGGACCCGGGGGCGCTGCGTCCACGGGCGATCCATCGCTCGACCAGGTCTTTGCTTGGGGATGGGGAAGTGCCTCCGACGAACGCGGCCCGAATGAGGCGATCTCGAGTACGACGGTCGGCGGGACTCAGGCTGTCGGGCTCGTCTTCCCCGGAGAGACGTTGTCGCTCGCTCTCCGCGGCTATCGCCTGGGCGTCGTACCCGGTCAATCGCGCTCCCGCGCCCGGGCGCAGAGCTTTCAGCAAGGTGGAGTCGTACAACGCATCGATGTGCCGCGCGGCGAGAATCTGCTCGGGGCGCAGCCCGTAAGCCCCGCGGAAATCGGCGCCGTCCAGGTCGGCGCCCGTGAAGGTCGCGCTCTGCAGTCGCGCCTTCGCGAACGTGGCGCCCTGCAAAAGCCCATCGTCGAACGACGCGCCCCGCAGATCGGCTGCGCCGAACCTGGCGTATCGCATGTTCGCGGCAGTGAACTGCGTGCGGCCACACAGCAGCGTGTCACGGAACACCGTGGCGCCCGCCGCACTCGAGAGGGTGTCAACTCGGTTGGCCGTAGGTGCTGCCGCAGCACGCGCTTTTCGGAGATCGGTGTCGTACATCAGCGCGCCGACAAAGCTCGCGCCGACGACGTCGGCGCCCCTGAGATCGGCGGACCAGAGGTCCGCCCCCAACATGTTGGTCTGTCGCAGGTCTCCCAGCGCCAGGAACACGCGCTCGGCTGACGCAAACCGCAAATCCGACCCCACGAGGTGCGCACCGCTCGCCTTCGGCACCGCCACGCTGTCGGCAGTCGCATTGGCATCGAGACGAGTCGAGACCTCGGTCTCCGCCAGCTGCGCATACGGACGCAGTCCCATCTGGGTCATGAGCTGAGGGATCCGTGCCTGGAGCGCGGGCACGCCCTCTTCGAGGCTCTGCGCGGGTCGGTCATCCGCGATCTGACTGGCGAGTCCGCCCGCATCCACGCCGCGATACACCCCGTTGATGGCTGCATAGGACGCCATTCCGAACACGAGCGGTACACCCAGCGCGACCGCGGCCGTGCCGGCGTACGGGCGCAGCCCCTGTGGCAGAGTCACGTGCGGGAGCCGCTTGATCCAGGCGGGAACCGCACGAGGCGGGCGGTCGGGTGGGTGGTCAGGCGGGTGGTCGAAGTTCGTGGGCGCGGGCGACCGCGGCAGCGTCGTATCGGCCAGCGCGAGGAATGCCGCGGCGGCGGTCGCGCCGATGGTCAGGGCGCCAAGTTGGATGAGGGTGACTGTCCAGTCGTGTCGATGGAGATACCGCGCCCAGAACCAGGCGACCGTGGCCGGAACCAACCACCAGCCGATGATCGCCGCTAGCCACGCCTGCACCGTTCCGAGCCATCCCCCCGACGGATTGCCCGAAGGTCCGCTGAACGAACGATTTCCCGGCCGAGCTATGCGGCCGGCGGCCCATGCCCCGATGAGCCACGCGCTGGCGCGGTCCGCAGTGGTCATTCCATCGGGCGTCGCGGCGGGTGCGGCCGCTATCGCTGCCCACAATCGCTGGGCCTGAAGCATGGCGACGATCGACAAGCCGACCAGCGCGATCGGCACCAGAGCATAGAAGTTGACGATCGGGATCTGTGCGTTCAGAATCGGCAGCTGCGAGACCGCGGTGTCCGTGAGAAGCTTTGCGTCGAGCGTGGAGTTGATAGTCAGCCACGAATACGCGCACACCAGGAGCATTGTCACGAAGAGCTTGGCCGAGCCCTGTGCCACTTCCGCGGCGGTATCCAGCGCACCAAAGTGGACGGTGGGCGGCAGCTGAGCGCCCGTGAGATCAGCTCGCGCGAACTGCCTGCCCACCACGCCTGTCGCCCCCAAGAGGTTCGCGTGCGCAAGATGGGCCCAGTCGAACCGCGCATACGCGA
>Ga0073928_10003182_pt1 | contig 26358 bp, 24 predicted proteins | sample PaiPotPPA55metaG_FD_76969 | JGI IMG/M metagenome (GOLD analysis project Ga0073928, IMG submission 76969) | Iron sulfur acid spring bacterial and archeal communities from Banff, Canada, to study Microbial Dark Matter (Phase II) - Paint Pots PPA... ...
AGTCGGCGGAATTTGATTACTCTGGCACGCAGGCTTGCAAGGCGCTCAAGGCGGAGGGCTATGAAGTAATCCTGGCGAATTCGAATCCGGCCACGATCATGACCGATCCGGAGTCGGCCGACCGCACTTATATTGAGCCGCTCACGCTGGAGTATCTGGAAGAGATTATTCGCATCGAGCGGGAAATGGCGCCGGGCGCGGGCTTTGCGGTGCTGCCTACCGTGGGCGGACAGACTGCCTTGAATCTCGCGATCGAACTTTCCGATGGCGGCGTGCTGGAAAAATACAACGCGTTTCTTATCGGTGCGAACGTCGCTGCCATCAAGAAAGCAGAAGACCGCCTTTTCTTCAAAGACGCCATGCAGCGCATCGGGCTCGACGTGCCCAAATCGGCGCTGGTCAACAATACGAAAGACGGCATCGAGTTTGCGGGCAAGATCGGCTTCCCGGTAATCATCCGGCCATCGTTCACGCTTGGTGGTTCGGGCGGCGGCATTGCCTATAACCGCGAAGAGATGCTGGAAGTTCTCAGCCGCGGGCTCGATTTCTCTCCTGTACACGAGGCGCTGATTGAAGAATCTGTGCTGGGGTGGAAGGAATTCGAGCTTGAGGTGATGCGCGACACCAAGGACAACGTCATCATCATCTGCTCGATCGAGAACTTCGATCCCATGGGCGTGCACACTGGCGATTCGATCACCGTGGCTCCGGCGCAAACGCTCACCGACCGCGAGTATCAGGCCATGCGCGATGCTTCGATCGCAGTGATTCGCGAAATCGGAGTGGACACCGGCGGATCGAATATTCAGTTCGGCGTAAATCCCGAGACTGGGCGGATGGTGGTGATCGAAATGAACCCGCGTGTCTCGCGCTCGTCGGCGCTGGCCTCGAAGGCTACCGGTTTCCCGATCGCGAAGATTGCCGCAAAACTTGCAATCGGGTATACGCTGGATGAGATTCCCAACGACATCACGCGCAAGACTCCAGCCTGTTTCGAGCCAACCCTCGATTATGTTGTCGTGAAGATTCCGAAGTGGCAGTTCGAGAAATTTCCCGGCGCCGACGATACCCTGGGTCCCCAAATGAAATCGGTGGGCGAGGTGATGGCCATCGGCCGCACCTTCAAAGAGGCGCTGATGAAGGGCGTCCGTTCGCTCGACACCGGGAAGCGCGTGGGCGGCGAGAAGATCGAACCGAAAATTCTCACGAAGCGGCTGGTTACGCCCCATCCCGAACGGTTGGCGTATGTGCAATACGCGCTGCGCCAGGGACACACGGTGAAGCAGGTCGCGAAGATGACCTCGATGGATCCGTGGTTCCTTTATCAACTGAAGGAGATTAACGACCAGCAACTCGAACTGGAAAAGCATCCAATCGAGTCCATCCCGACTGAGGTGCTGCGTGACTCGAAGCGGATGGGATTCTCCGATGGACGCCTTGCACAGGTCTGGCGACTCGAAGGACAAGAAAAAGTCCGGCATCTACGGAAGAAACACGGCGTGATGCCGGTCTATAAACGCGTCGACACCTGCGCCGCCGAGTTCGAAAGCTTCACGCCTTACCTGTACTCAACATACGAAGAGGAGGACGAGGCGGCCCCGACGGACAAGAAAAAAGTCATCATCCTCGGCAGCGGCCCCAACCGCATCGGGCAGGGAATTGAATTTGACTACTGCTGTTGCCACGCCTCATTTGCGCTGCGCGACGACGGTTACGAGACGATCATGATCAACTGCAATCCGGAAACTGTCTCGACGGACTACGACACCAGCGATCGCCTTTACTTCGAGCCGCTGACTTTTGAAGATGTGTGGGCGATCTATCAGCACGAAACGTCAAAGGGCGCGCCGGTCGGCGTGATCGTGCAGTTTGGCGGGCAGACGCCGCTGAACCTGGCGCTGCCGCTGAAGGCCGCGGGAGTGAAGATCATCGGCACATCGCCCGAATCGATCGACCTGGCGGAAGACCGCAAGCACTTCAACAAACTGCTCGAGGAATTGCAGATTCCGCAGGCGCCCGGCGTTATGGCCACCTCGATCGACGAGGCGGTCGCGGGCGCGGCGCGTATCGGATATCCCGTGCTGGTACGGCCTTCGTATGTGCTCGGCGGCCGCGCCATGGTGATTGCCTACGACGAAGAATCGATTATCCGTTACATGAAAGAGGCGGTTGAGTATTCTCACGACCGTCCTGTGTTGATCGATCACTTTCTGGAAGATGCGATTGAGGTCGACGTTGACGCGTTATCCGACGGCGAAGACGTGGTAATCGGCGGAATCATGCAGCACATTGAAGAAGCGGGCATTCATTCTGGCGATTCGTCGTGCGTGCTGCCCGCGGTTGATATTCCGCAGCCGCTTCTGGAACGCATGCGAGACTACACTTTCAAGCTGGCGCGCGCGCTGAAAGTGGTGGGGCTGATGAATATTCAGTTCGCCATCCCGCGCGGAGATGGCAGTGCGATCGGCGGCGATGGAGATAAGGTCTACGTACTCGAAGTGAACCCGCGCGCCTCGCGGACCGTGCCTTTTGTTTCCAAGGCGACAGGAATTCCTATGGCAAAAATTGCGGCGCGGCTTATGACCGGCCGCAAGTTGCGCGAGTTCTTGCCGGAATTCATTGATCAGCGCGCCGATCTCGATACCGGGAGCCACTACTACGTGAAGTCTCCCGTTTTTCCGTGGAATAAATTTCCGGGCGTCGATACTGTGCTCGGCCCCGAGATGAAATCGACGGGCGAAGTGATGGGAGTGGCTGATAACTTCGGCGAAGCCTTCGCCAAGGCGCAACTGGCTGCAGGTCAGAAATTGCCGACGCAGGGAGCGATCTTTATCAGCGTGACCGATCACGACAAGCGGCACGTCGCGCAGGTCGCCCGCAAATTTGTGGATATGGGATTCAAACTTGTTGCCACGGCCGGCACTGCCGACGTAATCGAAACCGCCGGGATGAATGTGGAACGCGTCTACAAAGTGAAAGAAGGACGGCCCAACGTGGTCGACTTCATCAAGGGCCAGCGCATTCAACTCATTGTCAACACCCCCACAGGACTTGAACCCTGGTTCGATGAAAAGGCAATTCGCCGGGCGGCAGTGACCGCACGCATCCCTACGATCACAACGCTAGCGGCGGCGCGCGCTGCGGCTGAAGGAATCGCGGCCCTTCAGCGCGGGGAAGTGAATGTGAAAGCGCTACAGCATTTGCATGCGGAACGGAGCGCTGGCGTCCGGCCGCTAGTGGAATGACCTACTCTGGCGCACCAGTTTCCGGTTAAAATTGCGCATGCTGCTGCACGGTATTTTCCCTCCCGTCACTACACCGTTTTATCCCGACGGTAAGGTCTATTTCAAAAAGCTTGAATCCAATGTTGAGCGTTACTCGCGCACGCCCGTGGCGGGCATTGTGGTGCTCGGCTCGACTGGCGAGGCGATCCTGCTCTCGGATCAAGAGCGGCGCGATGTGCTAAAGGTCGCACGCGAGGCCACCGCTCCCAACAAAGTCCTGATCGCCGGTACGGGCGTGGAATCTGCATTCGAGACTCTGCGATCAACCGAGTATGCCGCTGAGCTCGGCTACGACATCGCGATGGTGCGTACGCCCCACTACTACAAGAAGCAGATGCAGGCGGGCAACATTCTCGCCTTTTACCGCACTGTAGCTGATCGCTCGGCGCTTCCGGTCATCATTTACAACATTCCCCAGTTCACGGGATACGACATGCCCGCCGAAGTGGTGGTCGAATTGGCGGGACACCCAAATGTGATCGGTATCAAGGAGTCGAGCGGCGACGTTGAGAAAGTCCGCAAAATGGTCGAAGGGACGCGCCACATCAAGCGTAGTGCCACCGTTACCGAGACGTTTGAAGCGGCAACGCCGCGGATGCTGGCTGCCGCCGCGTCGGGGGCCAGCGCCGAGGGCGGGGAACTGGTCTCAATTGGATCGCTGACGGGCGCGTCGAAAAGCAAACCTTCATCGTCGGCCGTGACCGTGGTGGGCAGAATTAAAACTCGCCAGAAAGAAGTCGGATTTCAGGTGCTGGTAGGAGCGGCGCAGAAACTGCAGCCATCTCTCGACGCGGGTTCCGTGGGCGCGATTTTGGCTTTCGCCTGCCCCGCGCCGACTGCCTGCTACGAGATCTACGCCGCATGGAAAGAAGGCGACGCCGATCTGGCCCGCCTGAAGCAGGAGCGAATCGTCCAGGCAGCGCAGCGCGTGGCCGGCGATCTGGGCGTTCCCGGGGTGAAACATGGGATGGATTTTAACGGCTATTACGGTGGGCCCTCGCGGCTGCCATTTCTCCCACTCACGGCGGATATAAAGGCCGAGGTCGAGCGCCTTCTATCCGACATTCGGAATTAGACTGGACGAGCTGTGAAGCGAAAAGAGTCTTCACGTCCCAAGCTTCCAAAAGTGTCCGAAGAAATGAAGGCATGGTCCGCGGCATTGGCGGACGAAGCCGCCGGCTGGCCCCAAGTAAGCGCTCGTCCCTTCTTTGGCTTCACGGCTCTCTATCGCGGAGACAAAATGTTTGCCGCGCTGCCACGGACTCGCGGTTGGGAATCCGCGAAGTCGTTGGCCTTCAAATTGGAAACCAGTGCTTCGTCTGTTTCTGCTCGTCTCAAGGAGGATTCCCGCATGCATATCTGGTCAAGTCCGCTGCGAGAAGCCCGCTGGTTTTCTTTCGAACTCTCTTCCGATGCCGACATTCACGATGCCCTCGACTGGCTGGGACGGGCTTATGACGCGGCGGCAAAAAGTAAGAAGCCCCGATAGGCCCGCGCGCTTGTGATCAGAATCATTCAGAGGTATACTTGGTTCGAACGAACGTTCGAATTACTGTTGATTCAGGTTTATGGCGAGCGCTTCTACCGCAACCCGAATTGCTCCGCGGCGACCGCGCAGTTCGACCGTTCCAGCTACGCGCTATGATCGCCGTCTGGCGGAGATTCTTGCGCATGCCACGGCAGTCTTCTGCAAAAAGGGATACGAAGGCGCGTCGATGCGCGACCTCTCGCGCGAAAGCGGGATGTCGCTGGCCGGACTTTACTACTACTTCGAGTCCAAAGAGCGCTTGCTCTATCTTATTCAGAAACACACGTTCACCACGATCGTGCAGCGACTGAAAGTGCGGCTGCAGGACGTGAGCGATGCGGAAGAGCGCATCCGGATCTTCATCCTCAATCATCTGGAATATTTTCTAGCCAATCAGTCCGCCATGAAGGTGCTCTCTCATGAAGCCGAAGTGTTGAAGAACGGCTTCGCCTCGGAAGTCACGGCCATCAAGCGGGAGTACTACCGGATCTGCGTCGGTTTGCTCGACGACTTGAAGCGCGAACGCGACCTGCAGTTTTCTACGCGCATCGCTGTCCTCAGCCTTTTTGGGATGATGAATTGGATTTACACCTGGCACAACCCGCGCGTCGACGCCGACGCGAGTTCAATTGCGCGCGAGATGGGCGATGTTTTCTTACGTGGCGTGATGGCGGGCGGTAAGCGTAGGGACGGACGCTGAAGTGTATTGATTTACTACCAGCGAAAGCAGATTCCTCGCTTCGCTCGGAATGACACGACTCGGAAAAGGAGACACAAGATGGCGACTACTCTGCAACCGGCAACCGGCGAAACCACCAAGCAACTTGTGAATTACCGCACGGAAGGCGGCGTGGCCGTCATCGAGATGTGCGATCCGCCTGCGAACACCTACACCTACGAGATGAATCGCCAGCTCGACGAAGCGATCCTGAAGGCGCGCATGGACAACGATGTCCACGTGATTTTGCTGACGGGCGCGGGGGACAAATTCTTCTCCGCCGGCGCGAATATCAAGATGCTCTCCACCGTCGATCCCACGTTCAAGTATTACTTTTGCCTGCACGCGAACGAAATGCTGCTGCGCCTCGAACACACGCCCAAGCTGGTGATCGCGGCCATTAATGGCCACTGTGTGGGCGGCGGGCTCGAAATCGCCATGGCCGCTGACATTCGGATCGCGCGCAAGGAGGCCGGCAAGATCGGCTTGCCCGAAGTGAATCTCGGGGTGCTTCCCGGTACCGGTGGCACGCAGCGGCTCTCGAGAATGGTGGGCAAGAGCAAAGCCATCGAACTGATGGTGACCGGCAATACGTTCTCGTTCGAAGAGGCGCAGGAACTCGGCATCGTCAACGACATCTTCGAGCGCGACGGCTTTATGGAAAACATCATGGAGTATGCCAAGCAGTTTTGCCCGCCGAACAAGGCTTCCAAAGCAGTGGGTCGCATTAAGCGGGCGGTGCAGACGGGCTGGGAAATTCCCATGGAGTCGGCTCTCGCGGTCGAGCGCGAGAACCAGCAGTTGCTGTTCCAGAGCGAAGATGCGAAGGAAGGCCTGGCGGCGTACGTGGAAAAAAGGCCGGCGCAGTTCAAGGCGAAATAACAGGGAGAAGTAGAGGCCAACATGCCGGGAAAAGTAGCAAAAATCGGAACCTTCAGCGACTGGATTGGTTTGTTCAACGACTGGCGCAAAGACATTGGCGTCAACTCTGACGACATCGATGCCTTCCACTTCGACACGTTGTATGGTGCAATCGACACCGAAGAGATCGAGTTTGGTTCCTACAAGGGGCGACGCAAGTGGGAAAATCTGCGCCAGATTCCTACGCAGCAGATGCGCGACGCCCTCATGAACATGATCGTCTATCAGGGCGATACCGAGTTCGCCAGCGTCGAGCAGCAGCGTAACCTGCTGGAGAACGCGCCTACAGAGTGGGATCGGCGAGCCATCACGCGCGTGATGATCGAAGAAATGCGCCACGGCTGGCAGATGTGCGCGCTGCTGGTCGATCACTTCGGATATTCGGGGAAAGTTGAGGCGCAAAAGATGCTGGAGCGTCGCGCCTTCGAAAACAAGCGTCTGCTGGGCGCTTTCAACGTCGACGTCGACAACTGGATGGACTTCTTCACCTACACCGACTTCGTCGATCGCGATGGCAAGTTCCAATTGCAAATGCTGAAGTATTCCGCGTTCGCCCCGCTGGGGCGGTCGATGTCCTACATGCTTCGTGAAGAAGCCTTCCACATGGGCACCGGCAACGACGGACTGCGGCGCATCGTGGAAGCGGGCGTAATTCCCGGTTGGCTGATTCAGAAATATCTCAACAAGTGGATTTCGAGTTCCTACGATCTTTTCGGCACCGACCATTCTTCATCGGCGCATTGGGCGTACGTGTGGGGCGTGAAGGGACGCTACGACGAACCCAAGAACGACAAGGCTCCCGACCTTGACGATCTCAACGATTACAACCGAACCCTCTATCGCGACGAAGTGTCGGGCTTGATTGAGCGCTTCAATCATTCTCTCCAAGCAGGCCAGCCTAAACTTTATGCGCCGCATATCAAGTTCAATCGCGCCATTGGCAAATGGGCTGGTCAGAAATTCCACGCGCAGACGGGCGAACCGCTGGACGATCGCGTCTATGAAGAGCACCTAAAAGAGTACATGCCGTCGGCCGAAGACAAGAAGCTTCTCCTCGACATCATCAACAACGAAAAGAAATGGATTGCGGAGAAGACAGGCGCACGCGATCCGCTCTCAACCATCGGAGAAGTGCGAAAGTCGGCGATTAACCTGTAAGACGGGTTTCACGGGTCGGGTGGCGGTTTTAGCCGCTGAGGAAAGTCGGACATAGAATATGCCAACCACAGAGATCGTCTTGTCTCGTCTCGCAGTCGATTTTGCCCCGCCGGTGGCGCGGATCCTGCTGCGACATCCCCCGCTAAACGTAATCGACATTCCCATGATGGAAGACTTGGCACACTCTCTGGCGGAAATTGAGGCGCGCCAGGATGTTTCCGTCATCGTAGTTAGCGGCGACGGAAAAGCATTCTCCGCGGGGGTCGACGTCGCCGCTCATACTCCCGACAAAGTCGACGAGATGTTAGCCAAGTTTCACGCCGTAATCCGCGCGCTCGTAGCGACGAACAAAATCACGATTGCCGCGGTGCAGGGGCACTCCCTGGGTGGGGGCGCGGAATTAGCCATGATCTGCGACGTCGTTTACACCACGGAAGCGGCGCAGTGGGGATTTCCCGAAATTAAGCTGGGCTGCTATCCACCGGTAGCTTGCACTGCGTTAGCTGCCCTTGTGGGACAGAAGCGCGCAGCGGAATTGATTCTGACGGGCCGGCCGATCAGCGGCAAAGAGGCGGCGGAGATCGGTCTGGCCAACCGTTCTGTACCTGATCATGAATTGCCCGCGGTCGTGGAGGAATGCGTCGGAGATCTGCGCAGGCTTAGTCCGGCGGCCCTGGCATTGGCCAAGAAGGCCTCCTACGCGTGGGATTCCATGCACTTCGACAAGGGTCTGGCTCGGGCCGAACGGATTTATTTGGACGAGCTGATGAAGACCTCAGACGCGCAAGAGGGAATGCGCGCCTTCATGGACAAGCGCGAACCGATGTGGACAGGGAAGTAGCTTTTCACTCCCGCGATCGATGGAATACGAAATCACTCCCGAAGACGTCAAGAGCAAGATCCAGGCAAGCGAGCGTTTCACTTTACTCGATGTTCGCGAACCCTGGGAGTTTGAAACTGCCCAAATCGATGGCGCGAAGCTGATTCCCATGGGCGACGTACCTTCGCGCGCGCATCAGGAACTCGATCCAGAGGATCATATAGTGGTCGTTTGCCATCATGGAGTTCGCTCGATGAATGTGACGGTATGGTTGCGTCAGCAAGGATTTGAGAAAGCGCAATCTATGCGCGGCGGCATCGATGCGTGGTCGAAACGCGTGGATGGAAGAGTGCCGATGTACTGAAAGAAAGCTGCTAGCTCCTAGCTTCTAGCTAGAGGCAAAGTGGTCAAGTCTTTGCTAGAAGCTAGCAGCTAGGCGCTAGAAGCTGTTTCTATGAAAAAAGAACTCATCGAACTGCGCGTGAACGGCCGCCGCTACGAGGTTGCTATTGAGCCCAGCGCTCTGCTGCTCGACGTGCTACGGCAGGAGTTGGACCTCACCGGCTCAAAACGTGGCTGCGATGATTCGTGCTGCGGGGCCTGCACGGTCCTGCTGGATGGTGTTGCGATGATGTCTTGCACGCTGCTAGCAGCTAGTTGTGAAGGGCAGGAGATTACGACCGTCGAAGGCGTCAGCGAGCACGGTGCCCTGGCTGCGATCCAGAAGGCGTACGGCGACTGGGGCGGCGCGCAGTGCGGCTTCTGCACGCCGGGGTTCATGATGACGGTGAAATCGCTGCTTGCGGAAAATCCAGAGCCCTCCGAAGCCGAGGTTCGGGCCGCCCTCAGCAGCAATCTTTGCCGCTGTACTGGGTATAGCCAGATGTATGAAGCGATTCGCGCGGCGATTGAGGCGGAGCGCAAAAGTCTGGCTGTTGGTAAGTGAAACTGTGACGGACGCGAAAAGCAGATTCCTCGCTTTCGCTCGGAATGACAAGATGAAGAATGGCTTCTCCATTATCGGCAAGCCCACGGCGATGGTTGACGCCGCGCAGAAGACCACCGGCGCGGGCAAGTATAACGACGACCTCAGCGTCCCCGGCATGCTGATCGGTAAGATTCTACATTCGCCCTATCCGCACGCGCGTATCAAGCGAATCGATACGAGTCGCGCCCAAAAGTGCGAAGGCGTCATCGCTGTTGTGGTCGGCAAAGATGCGCCAAATCCCTACGGCATTCTTCCCGTTGGTCACGACGAGCACGCGCTGGCTCTCGACAAGGTGCGCTACGTCGGCGACAACGTGGCCTGTGTGGTTGCAGTCTCTGAAGCGATCGCCGAAAAAGCGCTTGAATTGATCGACGTCGACTATGAGGTGCTGCCCGCTTACTTCGATCCCGAAGAATCGATGAAGGCGCAGACGGATCTCATCCACGATTCGAAGTCGGGCAATTTGGAAAAGGATTATCACCACGTTTTCGGCGATCCTGATAAAGGTTTCGCCGAAGCCGACCAAGTGGTGGAGGCGCGGTTCCTCGCGAATGAAGTTACGCACGCGGCGATGGAGCCGCATTCCACGCTCGCATCGTTTGAGATTGATCCGCACACCGGCAAGCCCGGACGCCTGACCGTGTGGTCTTCGACTCAGGTCCCGTACTATCTGCAGCATAAACTGTCGCTCGTGCTCGAAATGCCGATGTCGCAGATTCGAGTGATCAAACCGCTCGTCGGCGGGGGATTCGGCGGCAAGAGCGAAGTGATTCCTCTGGAAATCATCGCTGCCGTGGCCGCTCGCAAGGCCCAGACGCCGGTCAAGATCACCTACACGCGCGAGGAAGTTTTCTGGGCGCATCGCGGACGGCCGCGCACCATCATTGATCTGAAGACCGGCGTAAAGAACGATGGCCGCATTACTGCCGTGAAAGCGCGCGTGGTGCAGGACGGCGGCGCCTACTGTTCCTACGGTGTGGTTACGATTCTCTATTCCGGCGCGCTGCTGGGCGCGCTCTATGATATTCCGAACATTCAATACGATGGATACCGCGTGCTGACCAATAAACCCGCGTGTGGCGCCATGCGCGGCCACGGCACAGTCAATGTGCGTTTCGCCTTCGAATCGCAACTCGACGAACTGGCGATGAAAATCGACATGGACCCCGCCGAAATCCGGCAGCGCAATTTCCTTCAGCCGCCTTGCATCACCGTGAACGGCCTGCGCGTTCAAAGTTATGGATTGCCGGAATGCATCGAAAAGACGGTAGAGCGGTCCGGCTGGAGGCAGCGTAAAGGCAAACTACCGAGGGGGCGCGGACTGGGCATTGCATGCAGCCACTATGTCAGTGGCGCGGCCAATTCGATTATTCGTTCCGACATGCCCCACTCGACCGTGAATATCAAAATTGATCGCGACGGCGGCGTTGTAGTGTATACCGGCGCGTCGGAAATCGGTCAGGGATCGGACACGATGACAGCGCAGATCGCGGCTGAAGTGTTGGGATGTTCGCTGGCTCGCGTGCGAGTAATTGCCGCCGATACGGATTTGACGCCGATTGACATTGGTTCCTATTCCAGCCGCGTCACCTTCATGGCGGGGAATGCAACATTGCGAGCAGCCTCAGAAGTGAAGAAGCTGATTGCTGCGGCGGCTGCGAAGAAGATGGAGTGTGAAGCGGAGGAGCTGATCTTTCGGGATGATCGGATTTTTAGACAGGGTGCGGCGGCATCGTCACTGGCAGGTTCGGCGGACAAAAGTATCCGGCCCACACGACACGAGGCATCTGTCAGCGGACACGTAGATGGCCAGATTCTGCGGGGGTCGTTGCAGCAAAAGCGGAAGGAAGAAGGCCCCAAGGACTGGATGCCCTTCGAAGAAGCAGTCGTCGCAGCGATCGACTTTCACGGGGCGCTTACGGGTACGGGCTCTTATGCTCCTCCGCCGGAGGCGCGCGGAGGCAAGCACAAAGGCGCCGGCGTTGGGCCGTCGCCCGCATACTCATATTCCGCGCAGGTCGCTGAAGTTAGCGTCGACGAAGAAACCGGTGAAGTGGTCGTGCACAAAGTCTGGGCCGCTCACGATTGCGGACGCGCGCTGAATCCTGTTTCGGTTGAGGGTCAGATCATCGGCTCAGTCTGGATGGGAATGGGGCAGGCGCTCACCGAAGAAATGGTCTGGAAAGACGGCATGCTGATGAACGCCGGGTTGCTTGAGTATCGCAGCCCGTCGTCGGTGGAGTCGCCCGAGATCGAACCCATCATCGTCGAGAGCATTGATCCCGAAGGTCCATTTGGCGCGAAGGAGTGCAGCGAAGGATCGCTGGCGGCAACCATTCCCGCAATTGCGAACGCAATCTACGATGCGGTCGGCGTGCGCTTGCACGAGTCGCCATTTACACCGGAGAGAGTTCTGGCGGCTCTGCGCGCGAAAAAGAACGCGAAAACATTAAACCTGACTGAAGGCATAGATCCGACTTCTCCCACACACTTCCGCGAACATGGTGGATCGCTTTGCTTCAACGGTAAAGGACCGGAGCGGCATGTGGCCGATCCCTCTCGACGCCAACCGCCATTCCTTGCCGGAGGAGCGGATTGAGCCTGCCGCAATTCAAACTTCTACGGCCCAAGTCAGTCGACGAAGCCGTTGCGTATCTGGGCAAGTACTCAGCTCGTGTGGGCGCGGGTGCCTCGCCCGCGCTGCTCCCCAAACTTCGTGTCATCGCCGGCGGCACCGATCTGATTCCTTCCATGCGGCAAAAGTTGTTCGAGCCGGAGTACGTTCTCGACCTTCGCGGCATTGCCGCAATGCGCGGTATCAGGCCGCAATCCGACGGGGGTGTCGAGATCGGTGCCTTGACTACGCTCCGCGCAATCGAGCGTTCCGATTTCCTGCGGCAGCTATATCCGGTGCTGACCGAAGCCGCTGCAACCGTGGCTTCGCCCGTCCTTCGCAACATGGGCACAATCGGCGGGAACATCTGCCTAGACACCCGTTGCTTGTGGTACAACCAGTCGCTTACCTGGCGCAAAGGCTGCGGATTCTGTATCAAGAAAGATGGCGATCTTTGCCATGTAGCGCCCGGTGGCACGAAGTGTTGGGCAGTGTTTTCTGGAGACACACCGCCAGCGTTGCTTTGCCTCAACGCGGAAATCGAAATCGCCAGCACCAGTGGAACGCGCCGTGTTCCCCTGCGCGAGTTCTACACCGGGCTTGGGGAAGATTACCGCAGACTGCAGCTCAACGAATTGGTCACGCGCGTTTTCCTGCCGGCTTCGGCGGCAGGCTACCGTGGCGTCTATCGCAAACTGAGGGTTCGCGGATCCATCGATTATCCCCTGGCCGGAGTCGCAGTTATGATGAAGCGATCCAACGGTCACGTGATCGACGCACGCATCGGTATTACGGCCGTAAATCCCGCGCCCCTACTGGTGAAAGGTGTCAGCGAGTTGCTCGCGGGCAAAGTTCCCGATGAGATGTTGGCGGAGGCCGTTGGCGATCTGGCCGCAAGAACCGCCAAGCCACTCACCACTTCCGCGTTGACGCCGGAATACCGGCGCGAAATGATTCGCGTCTACACCAAGCGGGCTGTGCTGGCGGCGGCGAACTAATTGCTCTGATATTCTTCTGACGACTGTTCAATACCCACGGAATGATCACCGACTGCCACATCCACATCCAGCCTGTCGAAATGTTCAAGCCCCAGGCGCTGGAGATGATGAAAGAGAAGCGGCCGAACTTCGATCAGATTGTCGAGTTCTGCCGCTCGCCTAAAGCTTTCCTGAAGTTTCTCGACAGCAGCGGCATCGACCGCGCCATGCTCATCAACTACGTTGCCCCGGAAGTGATCGGATTCACCAACGGAGTGAATCAGTTCGTCGCCGATTATGTAAAAGAAAATCCCAAGCGACTTCTCTCCTGCGGCAGCCTGCATCCGCGGCATACCACCAACGTACTGGCCGATGTGGAGAACATTCTGCGGCTAGGGCTGCAGATGATTAAGATCCACCCGCCGCACCAATTGCTGTTTCCTAACGACTACCTTAGCGGAGTAAAGGAACTTGAGATCATCTATCGCGCCGCTGAAGCCAATGGTGTGCCGGTCATGTTCCACACCGGAACTTCGATTTTCCCCGGCGCGCGCAACAAGTATGGCGATCCCATCTACGTCGACGACGTTGCGGTCGATTTCCCCAAGCTGAAGATCCTGCTGGCTCACGGCGGACGCCCGCTGTGGATGCAGACCGCATTTTTCCTGCTGCGACGGCATCCCAATGTCTATCTCGACATCAGCGGCATCCCGCCCAAGACCCTGTTGAAATACTTTCCCCGCCTGGAAGAAATCGCACACAAGACGCTATTTGGGACGGACTGGCCCGGGCCGGGCGTGCCTGACATCAAGAAAAATCTTCAAGAGTTCCGCGCTCTTCCGCTCAGCGAGACCGTTCAACACCAGATCCTGACGAAAACGGCACTGACGATTTGGCCGGCGTGAATGACCAGCGCCGAAGGCCCGCATCCCGAAACGCAGGCTTTGATGATTTCCACTGTCAGTGAAATTACTTCCCCGCCTTCGCACCTTCGGCCTTGCTGCCCATGAGTTCGTCCGCCAGTGGGGCGGCTCCGTAAATCTTGCGCAAGGCCTCCTGAATGCCGCGCGAATCCACCGAAACTGCGCGTCCCTGCACATCGCTGTAGGCGAAGTTCCACGGCAACGATTGAATGTTGCCGTCGAAGATGATTCCCACGACCTCACCCATTTTGTTCACCGTGGGTGATCCCGAGTTTCCGCCAATAATGTCGGCGGTGGAAACAAAATTCAGCGGAGTTTTCAGGTCGAGATTCGGTTTGGATTTCATCCAGCTTTCAGGCAGATTGTAGGGCGGCTGGTTATTATGTTCAGCCGCATGCTCGTAGGCTCCGCCAATGTTCGTTTCGAAAGGAATCGTCTTTCCATTTTCCTGATAGCCCTTCACCGCGCCGTAGCTCAACCGAAGAGTAAAAGTCGCATCGGGCGGTTGGGAGAAGCCGCTCTGCGCGAAGCGGGCCTTGGCGACGATGGTACCGTCTCGGCGCATAACCGAATCGACCCTATCGTCGAACTCCTTGCGAGCGGCACGGGCTGAGGGTTCGATCGCACGCATTGTCATGATCAGCGGATCGGTGCTCGCGTCGATAGCCGCCTGCCCGCCTTCATAAACCTGCTTGCGCGCCGCGACGTCGTCTAGCTTCGTTTGGGCAATCATATCTTTCGCCGCGTCCGCAGGTGTTTTCCCTTGCAGCACTTTTTGTACATCGGGATTGTTTTTGCCGAGCGCATCTTGCATCTCGCTGAGCGAATCGGCAAGCAGAGCGGTGTCCAGATTCTTATAAATCGGCTCGGTCGAAAACAGCTGCTGTTCGAGAGACGGCAGGGCGGAATCGCGGAATTCGCGCATCCGTTCCGGATTGGGTTTCGGCTTTTCCTGCGCCGCCCGCACCAGGGTTCGGGCGATCTGCGCCAGATGCCCGGAGAATCCGCGCATGCGCTCCAGATAAGTCAAGTCCGGATAGATGGACTGTTGCACCTGGATAGCCTGCGCAATTTCCTCCCACGGGTCGGGCGCGCCCGCATTCTTGGGGTTGGCCTTGAACGCGGCGCGCAGCTTCGCCTCGTCGGCGGCCTTTTTATCCATGATGCTTTTGTCGAGCAAGCCCGACTGATAGCCGGTGACCGCCTTCTGCGAATTCTGCAGGCCGAAAATATTTTCCTTAGCGATGCGCGCGTTTTCTTCTGACTGCCTGCTGAAGTCTTGCAGCAGCGCAATTCGCCGTGCAAAGAGTTTCAAAGCCGACGGATACTGCACGTCGCGCAGAAACTCGAGTTGCGCCATGGTTAGCAGGCGGCCCGTATTTCCCGGATGCCCGGAGACGAAAATCAGGTCGCCCTCTTTCACTCCGGTGCGTGACCACTGCAGGTAATTATCGAGGTGCGCCGGCTTGCCATTCTCGTAGACCCGGAAGAAGGTGATGTCCAGGTCGTAGCGCGGATAAGTGAAGTTATCGGGATCGCCGCCAAAGAAGGCGATGTCGAATTCTGGAGCGAACACCAGCCGCACGTCGGTGTATTTTTTATACCTGTAGAGGTTATAGACCTGGCCGGAATAAAGAATCACGACATCGCAGCGCAGTCCGCTCGTGGTGGAGCATTCTTTTTCAATTTGCGACATGGCGGCGCGCTGGGCCTGTCCGGCATCTGCCGCTGACATCCCAGCCTTTACTCCTGCGTTGATCTTGTCCGTCACGTCCTCGATTCCGACTAGTTGATTGAGTTCAAGGTTGGGACACTTAGCCTCCTCCGCTTGCGTCTTAGCGTAAAAACCGGTCTTGATATAGTCGCGGCCCTGAGTCGAAAGCTGCTGGACGCATCCCGCTCCCACGTGATGGTTGGTAAAGGTCAGTCCGTCGGGCGAAACAAAAGAGCCGGAACCGCCGTTGTTGAATCGCACCGAAGACAGGCGAACGTGGTCGAGCCATGGTTGCGTCAGCTCGAAGCCGTAGGCGGCTTTGATTTTGTCCTCCGGAGGTGCATTGTAGAGCCACATGCCCTCGTCGGCGCTGGCCAGTGTCGAAAGGATGAAGGCGAAGGCAAGCAGAACTGCGAAAACGCGTTTCATTTCGCGCGGATCCTCCATGAAGAATAGAAGAGCTGGGACACAACTGCGTCAATCTGCAAGAGAACGCTTTACTATACGCCCCGCCAAAGATGCGTGGCAAAACGGTTTACGCCCCTCGCGTCCCGCCGAACATGCCGCAAGCCGGGCATTAGAGCCCTTCCTGATCGATTTCCCTCCCTTCTGATTCGCCCAGGGCTGATGGAAAGTTCGGTGCGTTTCAGGTATAAAAAGAGGTTGCCCTCCCGCGTCCAACACGCGCGGTCCAGCAACCCGCGATCCGGTAACAGAAGGTCTGGCGATCGAAGCGAGAAACCTAATGTCCAGCGTGACCACAAATCATCCGCCCAAGGGACTTGAGGGCGTCGTTGCCACCACGTCCAAGATTTGTTACATCGACGGAGATCGCGGCGTCCTGGCGTATCGCGGCATCGACATCCACGAACTGGCCGACCGGTCAAATTTCGAAGAGACTTGCTACCTGTTATGGTTCGGAAAACTGCCCACGCGCACCGAGCTCCTCGACCTGCACGCTCGTCTGGCTGAAGAGCGCAAACTGGATCCGGCAATCATCACTCTCCTGCGCAATGCCCCGCGCCAGGCATTGCCTATGGACGTTCTGCGCACCGCGGTCTCGGCCTTATCGTTCTACGATCCCGAGGAGAAGAATAACGACCACAAGGCGAATGTCGACAAGGCGATTCGCATCACCTCGCAAATCGCCATCATCGTTGCCGTTTACGATCGCATCCGCAAAGGGCTTGCGCTGGTCGAGCCCGACCGCTCGCTCTCTCATGCTGCCAACTTCCTGCTCATGCTGAACGGCAAGCCTCCATCACCGACCGCCGAGCGGGCGCTCGACATCGCGCTGATCCTGCACGCCGATCACGAACTGAATGCCTCGACTTTTGCCGCGCGCGTTACCGCTGCGACCCTCTCGGATATGCATTCCGCCATCACTTCTGCGATTGGGGCCCTGAAAGGGCCACTGCACGGTGGCGCCAACGAAGCGGCATTTCAGATCTTCAAGGAGATAGACGCCTCCGGCGCGGATCCCGTCGAGTACGTCAAGAGCCTACTGGCTCAAAAGAAAAAAATGCCCGGCTTTGGCCATCGCGTCTATCACACCGAAGATCCGCGCGCGACACATCTCCGCGCGATGTCACGCGATCTGGGTAAAGCGAGCGGGCAATCCAAGTGGTTTGAGATGTCGCACAAAATAGAAGAGTTCGTAAAGGCCAACAAGAAACTGAATGCGAACGTCGACTTCTATTCCGCTTCCACGTATCACACCTTGGGCATCGACGTTGACCTGTTCACCCCCGTCTTCGCTGTTTCGCGTATCAGCGGCTGGGCCGCGCACGTAATCGAGCAACTCGATGACAACCGCCTGATCCGCCCCCGCGCCGATTATCTCGGCCCCGAGTACCCAAATCCGTACGTACCGGTCGACCAGAGATAGCCCTGTAGAGTTGTTGCTTGCAACGTCGCTTCTTTCCAGCACCCGTGATGCCGCAAGCCAGACGTAGCAAGGTACGTCTCTACGCCACGCAATGTAGAATAGAAGCGGGTTCCGCATGCATCGCATCTACCTCGACAACAACGCCACTACGCCGCTTCTGCCGGAAGTGTTCGAGGCTATGCGCCCCTATTTTGGGGACCAGTTCGGGAATGCGTCGTCGATCCATCATCACGGCCAGAACACACGTGCCGCGGTCGAGGATGCTCGTGACTCGGTGGCCGCATTGCTCGGCTGCCACGCTTCGGAAATTATTTTCACCAGCGGCGGTACCGAGGCCGACAATCTTGCGATTGCAGGCCTGGTTGGCGCGGGCGAGCACGTCATCACTTCGAGCATTGAGCACCACGCGGTATTGCTGGCTTGCAAGCATCTCGAAGAAATTGGAGTACAGGTGACGGTCCTGCCCGTGGACGGCCGCAGCCTGGTCGATCCTGCCGACGTGCGACGCGCCCTGCGTCCGAACACAAAGTTGATCTCCGTGATGATGGCGAACAATGAGACCGGAGTCTTGCAGCCGGTCGAGGATATCGGAAAAATCGCGGCCGAAGCGGGCGCTTACTTTCACACGGACGCCGTACAGGCGGCTGGCAAAGTTAAAGTTGATGTGAAACAGATCGGGTGCCATGCTCTCTCGATTTCCGGCCATAAGATTCATGCGCCGCAGGGCGTGGGAGTGCTATACGTGCGAAAGGGAATTCCGCTTCGACCGCTCTTTTATGGTGGCCGGCACGAGCGCTCGCGCCGCGCCGGCACGGAGAATGTCCCGGGGATTGTCGGTCTAGGAAAGGCCGCGCATCTGGCGAAAGAGGCGCTCGACCGGGGTGACGACAAGAAGATGTCCGCGATGCGCGACCGCCTGCAGCAGGGAATCCTCGCCCAGGTAGAGGACGCGGGTGTGAATGGCGACGATGCGCCGCGCGTGCCCAACACCACGAACATTCGCTTCGATTACATCGATGGCGAAGCGATGGTAATTGCTCTCGATCTGAAAGGTGTTGCAGTATCCACGGGGGCGGCCTGTTCTTCGGGTGCCATTGAGCCCTCGCACGTGCTGCTGGCCATGGGCCTGCGCCCCGGTCAGGCGCGCGCCAGCCTACGTTTCAGCCTGGGCAAGCAGACGGTCGCGGAAGATATCGATTACGCTTTGGCGCTCGTGCCCGAGGTTATAGCGCGTTTGCGGGAACTGTCGCCGACTTATAGAAAGGCGGCTCTTAGCTCTTAGCTCTTGGCTGTTGCTGCCGCGAAAATGCGAATGGAGCGCGAGATGATCGAAATATGACACCGCGATTCAGAAGGATACTAGAAGCGGGACTCTGGTTCGCCGCCGGATTCATCACCCATATGGTTCTTCTCTATTTTCATCATCATCCGTAAGTATGCAGGATGGCTTAAGAATCTAAAGCTAAGAGCTAGAAGCCAACAGCTGGAAGCGAGGAGCTAGAAGCTGAATACCGAAACCATTGCGGTAGCTATGTCAGGCGGTGTGGATTCATCCACCGTCGCAGCCATGCTTCGCGCCGACGGACACAGCGTCATCGGCCTGACCATGCAACTCTGGAACCAGCGCCGCCTCGCCGGGCGCGAGGGCATGCCCGAGTCTGTGCAGGGGCGCTGCTGTTCGCTCGACGATGTCTACGACGCCCGCCGCGTGGCGCAGCAGATTGGTATCCCCTACTATGTGGTCAATCACGAGGAGCGTTTCGAGCGCGACGTGATTCGTCCGTTTGTGGAAGAATACGTCTCGGGTCGGACGCCTATCCCCTGCAGTCTGTGCAACAATCACTTGAAGTTTGATCAGTTACTCATTGTGGCTCAGCAGATTGGGGCTGAGCGCGTTGCCACCGGTCACTACGCCCGCGTGGCCTTTGACGAAGCCCGGGGCCGCTGGCTCCTCAAGCGGCCTGCCGACTCAAGTAAGGACCAGACTTATTTCCTCTTCGGCCTGACGCAAGATCAGCTCCGCCGCACGATGTTTCCGCTTGGCGATATGACCAAGCCCCGAGTCCGTGAACTCGCCCGCCATCACGGCCTCGCGCTCGCCGAGAAGCCTGACTCACAGGAAATCTGCTTTGTCCCCGGCGGCGACTACAAGCGCTTCATCGATGCTTATCTCGCCGAACAAGGCGAGGCATTGCCGGATACTGCCGGCGATCTCGTGACTACGAGTGGCGAAGTCATCGGCGAGCACGGCGGCGTTCACAATTTCACAGTGGGCCAGCGCAAGGGACTCGGCGTTGCCACCGGCTCGCCGCTCTACGTGATCCAGATTAGCGGCGCGAACAAGCAGGTTATCGTGGGCGGCGAAGACCACCTCTATTCGCGCACCCTGCGCACTCGCCGCGTGAACCTCATCTCGGTCGATGAACTGAACGAGCCGATGCGCGTTGCGGTAAAGATTCGCCATCGACACGAGGCTGCGGCCGCCATAATCGAGAGAACTGGCAACGACGAAATTCTCGCTACATTCGACGAGCCGCAGCGCGCCATCACGCCGGGGCAAGCCGCGGTCTTCTACGACGGCGACATCGTGGTTGGCGGTGGCTGGATCGCTTAGAGCATGGCAGGAAATTTGCGCCAAGCTTGGCGAGCAGCCCGCCACAACTCCTTTGCGCTCGATCTCATGCTGCCTTTTAGGCGCAGGGCCTTCAATGTCAGTGCCGCGAACTGCGCCTCTTCTGGGCGATTTAGTTCGTAGCGTTTAAACCGGTCATCTGCGGGCTACCGCGGGGCGGCAGTTGTGGGGGCGCGGTAAAGAGTGGTGTGGGCGGGAAGCACAGCGCCGACTACAGCCCCGCTTGGAGCACCAATCACGAGCCCAACCAGAGCGGTAATTCCGCGTGAAGACCCTCCTAGGAAACCGGTCTTCGAACCGGAGGCGGCGCCGATCCCCGCCCCGACGGCTGCGCCGATGACCAGCCCAATCAGGGCATGCTCGCCGCGTTTGGCCCCTGAAGATGTGGAGACACGGGCCACTGCTTCACGTTTGACGGAGACATCGGAGCCCTTTTCCTTCAAGGTGAGATGTTCGTCACTGACAGAGACAAATTCTCCGGCGTGGTGCTTCATGCTCGATTCGATCACTTCGATGCCCTGGCCGACCTTCAATCTATTTAAGTTGGACCATGGCTCCGACGTCGTTTGAGCAACCAGCGCGCTGGTTATCCCAAGCAAAAGGAGCAGAAGCCCTAGGGCCCTTGACATGTAAATCTCCTATACGTCCTGAGTCTGAAAGGGCCCGACTGCAGTTTTGATGTTGCACGCGAGCCTATGCTGAGCCCCGCGCTGGCGTCAAGTGCAGATTGCCACGGCCTTGGTGACGTTATTTTTGAGGGGGCTTATCGCTTTTTGCGCGGAGCGCGCCTAGGAAGGGTTCGCCGGTACGTTTCAACTTTTCTTCCAGCCGTGCTGTGCAGTCGCAGTCACCGCAGGCCCACGGCTCAGTCCCATTTTCGTCGCGGCATTTGCGGCGGTCGTGCGCATCCTGCACGCGAGTCAGATCGAAATATTCTTCCCAGTAAGGTTGTTCTTCCTGCAATGGAGTGGGGCAGTAGCAGACCTCCACCCAGCGCGCGGTCCGGTCCGCGCACAGCCGAGCATCCTGCATGTTTCGGAGATACTCCCCTTCAGCGACCGATCCCCGGCCTATGTTTTCTTGATCGACGGCCTCGAGCAGATCGGTCTCACGGCCAGGCTTGACGCGGGCTCGAACCAGATAACGCATCGTTCAGAAAGACTTCTAGATGAACATCTCATCCTGGGGCACGGGACCACGTTCACGGCTGCCGCCGTTTCTGCGGCCACGTCCCCCAAATAAAAACTCCAATCCCACGGTGACTCCCTGCATTAATCCGGAAATCTGCCGCACCGGAGAAATCACAGTCCGGTGCACGACGTCGGTAGTCCGTTCTACGCGGTCCAGCGTGCGAGTAAACAATTCATCCGCACGGATGATCTGCAGGCGGGCGCGGTCTACCACGTCATTGACCGTCGCATCGACTCGTTCGATCTGATTGCGAACCATGGTGGTCGATTCCTCCACCTGCTCGGCGATCGCCTCCGCTTTAGGACGAATCTCCGCAAGCATCGCCTCTGCCTGCACAATGGTCGGCAGAACTTTCGTTTTTACTTCTTCGGCGAGCGCTTCCATTTTTGTGCTGGTCTTCTTCAAGGTCACAAAGATAGCGACTAGGACGCCTGCCTGCAATAAAACCGCAATCCCGGTCAAGGCGATAAACACAGGGGTGAGATTTTCCATAAGCTTGCTCCAGCAATTCCATTCGAGTGCGGCTTAGCGGAAAGCCGGACAGAAACGCCTACAAATTCTTGGGCGCAACCGTCTCCGCGGTCGCGTCCTGATAGGCCTGTCGACCCGCCTCATAGGCAGCGCGGAATTGTTCCTTCTGCTGGCTCACTACATCGCGGCCTTTGTCAGCCCACTGCGAGGCCTGGTCTCGTGCCTCTCGCGCACGAGTTTTTACATACTTGCGGCCTTCTTCGGCACGAGCGCGCAGAACATCCCGGGTCTCGTTGCCCGGTCGCGGAGCATAAAGAACTCCTGCGAGCGCTCCTAAACCTAATCCCGCCAGAAACCAAACGAAGCTGCTGCCGTCATGATCGGACATAATAATCCTCCTCGTAAATCACTCAATTGATGGTACATCCTTCGGAAGGCAAATACAATTACAGGGGAGTCTGTAATTTATGCAGGACCGCACGGGGGGACGTACCAGCACAGCCAACTTAGAATTAGATCGCTCAGGGCTGCGAGACTTATTTCTGCGCAGGCGGACTCGTGGGACGCGGCGTTGGCGCAGGCTGCGTTTTAACCGGCTGCGATTTCACACCCTGCAACACCGAACTCGGACCACCGCGCCTGGCTGCGTAGACTGACAATGTGATGGAAGTGATCATAAAGGCGACGGCCGACCATGTCGTCGCTCTCGAAAGCGCGCTGGCCGCGCCCCGAGGACCAAACGCGGTCTGGCTGCCCTGCCCGCCAAAAGCCGCGGAAATATCCCCGCTCTTGCCGCTCTGTAGGAGAACGACCACGATGATAAAAAAACAAACCAGAATGTGAATGGCAGTGACCAGATAAATCATAAGTTTTAAAATTTTCTCACGTATTCAGCCGAGAGTTTGAGCGATCAAACGCGAACTTCACGAGCCCGCGGCGCCCTCTGCGGTTAAAGATTCTTCTGGATAGCCGCGATAAATCATGGTGCGGAAGGGGGGATTTGAACCCCCACGCCTTTCGGCGCCACCCCCTCAAGATGGTGTGTCTGCCAGTTCCACCACTTCCGCACTTTGTAGATTACTTGTGATCAATGACTTAGCAAGTTCGTCCTGTGATGGCATTTCCGAATGCACCGGATTCGCACCGACTTCTTGCACGCAATACGCTCCTCTGACTGCTGCAACTCCGCCAGTCGCGCAAATAGCTTGCGGACCGCCGCCTCGCGCGGGTGTACGTAACGCATGGTGGTCTTAATGTTATCGTGTCCGGCGACATACTGCAACGTAAAGGGGTCGGTGTGCTCTCCCGCTTCGGTCAGAAAAGCATGACGGAGAGCGTGCAGGCCGGCATCGGGATGAGTCTTGATCTTTTTCCGTATCTGGCTTATCTGTTCTTCCAGCACCCAGGGCCCGAGAGGCTTTGTCCGATCTTGCGGGCTCGTAAAGACATAGTCGCACTGGGATTCCTTCAGAAGTCGTTCGAGTACTTCCTTCATTTCGTGATCAATCACCAGCTTGCGTTTTCGCGCTCGCCGTTTCAGTCCTCGCTTGATGAGTAGCTCTCCGCAGATTTTTCTCTCTGCACACTCGTCCAAGTGGAGGCGAACGCAATCTTTCATCGGCTTCAGCATCTCGTTGCGACAGATACCGGAGTGGCGCGCCAGAGCGGCGGCACGCGAAGTCCATGGCACATACTCCCTCGCGCTGAATATGTAACCCGTTTCACGCTCGGCTCCTCGTGTACTCTTCAACCGTCGGCACGTTGGCGATCAACTTAAGCTTGAGATGCGCATAACGCAGCGCCTTGCGGAAAGTGGCCAAATAGCGATTAACGGTGGTTTTGCCCACTGGCGTAGGTTTTCCGTCACGCCTGAAATTCGAGGAATATAGGCATTGCATTTTTTTTTGGTATCGACCGGATAAAATCCTTGTTTTCTTTGAGTTGCGGGAGGTTGATAGGGGTCCTTCACTGCAAAATCTTAGAACGAAAGGACTTATGGGTAAAATCTTCCGGAATATGGAGTTAGGTGAGGCCAGCAGGTGGCGGGTCGAGGTGTTTTCGGTCGGTTGCGAGGAAGAGACTCTGGGCACGGTTCCACTATGCGCTTTCTGTATCCTCGGTAAAGGTTGTTCGTCACAAGAACGCGGTATTTTTCTGTGGAAGGCTGTGGAAAAGCGTCAAACAGGGCGATGTAGTCAGCGCTCGCGCAGGGACTTATTATGCCGAAGCGTGGGCTCTGGCTTTTTTGAGCTTCACTTCCGCCTCGGCTCCCAGGAGGTCGGCGTAAAGCAGGAGCCTAGCTACACTTAGTGTGGAAAGCTTGCCACGTGTTAGTTCGCTAACTCGCGGTTGCTGAATCTGCAGGATTCGTTCCAGGTCGCGCGGTTTGTACCCGCGGCGTTTAACTAGTTGCAGAATGTTTTGATGCAGCGCTGCTTTCAGTTTGAGTTCGAGGGCCGCTTGCCGATCCAGCCCGAGTTCGTCCAATACGCTCCCTGTAACTCTGCATTCATTTTCGGCGGAGCGTTTGTTTGCCATTCCTTTTCCTTACGCGAAGATTATTCCAACGACGTCCTCGATAAAGCTCGACGTCTTTTTTACTCCCGGTTTGTAATTCGTCGGGTGTCCGCTTCGGTTCCGCAGATCGAGGGCCTCTCCGAGCGTTGTTTTCTCGCCCTTATCTATAATTCCCAGATCCTGGAAGGCCACCAGAGCCGTCGCGTCGCGGATGTAGGCGAAGTCTTCCAGTTTGTTCACTGGCCGGGCCTTCGGGTCGTGCTTGGCAATGGCCGCGTTAAGATTTGCGTAGTACTTGGTGAAAGATTCCTCTTGCAGAGTGCGAATCGCACCCGCCCACAGAAAGACAATTGCAGCGCGAAAGGCTCCCACGCTCAGGCACTTGATTGCTTCTAGGATGTAATCGCGTACGACGGGGTCGCTCACCTTTGCCGCTAGGCCCTCTAGGGTCGTCACGTCGTGCTCGATTTCCGTTCCCGCCGCGGGAAGGTTAAATTTCTCTCGGATGTATCTCTCCCCCGACGTCGTCAACTGCCATAGCCGGCGTTTGCCGGTCACTCCTGGGCTGTCTACTAATGCCCCACTCTTGTTTAGGACGACGGCCACGTTGATCTTTGTGGCCTTGGGCACCCTGGCATGGACAATCTCGTCGCGTATCTCTTCCACGGTCAGGGACGGCTTGCCACGGTAGTGCTGGTGGTAATAAAGAACCGCAAGGCAGACTTCTCGCTGAGGCCCACCGGCCAGGGGCGCTAGAAACTCACCGAACGTCATGACTCAGACCCTTGCGCGGGGTACCGTTTCTTACCCGTGGTCACCTGATACACGCGCTCATGGAAAACGGCACGGTCCATAACTTCTCCTTCTCTCTCTTGTTTGAGTGGCTATTTCCCCCTCGGTTTAGGATGTATAGCATTGAGACTGTCGAGAAACGCCTCCACTTTATGCGGCAGAGCCCGATACACTCCTGTCTTGGGCGATTGTGCGAACCGGTCTTCTATCGCATCCTTTCCCCGAGCCCGAACCTGATTTCCGGGCAGCCCGGTGAACTTCGATATCTCCGCCACACTGACGTTAGGAGAGATTCCGGAGTCCATCTGAGATCCAATGGCGCGAGCGGCAAGGGCGAGTTTGACCTGCTCCTTTCCGGAAAGATTAGTGTCCGTGATGAGAACCTGCCCGTTCTTATCTAAGCGGCAATGCACAAGGGCCTTCGCTACGATCGGTTCGAGGCGCGCTTTTAAGACGTCCTCATCGACGATGAATTGCTTCTTAAGTTCTTCGATGGTCATTGCTTTTTCTCCAAATTCCGTTTCCACCTTCGCGCGATTATCCACGAGTTATAGATCCTTTCGCGGCATGTCGAATTCGACTGTTCGGGCGCCGTGGGGGGTTAGGCGAAACGTCCCCCTGTTGGAACCTCGCTCTAGGAAATCGTGCACATTTTTCGCATCGCGTAGCGACTGGTCGATCACCTTGGGCGGCCTGACGTTGGCGCGCGCGTATGCGCGCCTAATGTCTTCGGCGGTGAATTCCTGCTGCCCCGCCTGCGTCAACCAGTAAGCCAGCACCGCGACAGTCTCCGCGTGTCCAGTAGGCTTCTTCAGGGCAACGAACTCGCGCTCGTTGTTCGGTGTTCTCGCATCCACCTCGGTTCGCGGTCCGACGACCGGAGAAGGGGAGGAAGAAACAGCCAGGTTTGTAAGGCGTTGCACCTCGCCCCGCACAAAGTCTTCTGGTCCTTCAATAGTGACGCGCTTGTCTTGAAGCGTGACCGTGACCTCTATTCTGTCCGCCATTGGCTTCTCTGCTTACCTTGCAATATTCCTATTTATCCGCTTGGATGTCAAGGAGTCTGTAAACTACCCTGTACGTCTGCCTGACATCCTTCGCCGCCGATGTGCTTCATTCTTACGTCTGCGGCCTTTGATGGTGCAGCGGGGCGCTGGCGGAACGCTATGGTTCAACCGGCACCGTACACGCCAACCTTCGTTGGTGCGTGATAATCGCGTAT
>Ga0073928_10003184_pt1 | contig 26355 bp, 24 predicted proteins | sample PaiPotPPA55metaG_FD_76969 | JGI IMG/M metagenome (GOLD analysis project Ga0073928, IMG submission 76969) | Iron sulfur acid spring bacterial and archeal communities from Banff, Canada, to study Microbial Dark Matter (Phase II) - Paint Pots PPA... ...
AAGAATTTGTCCGAGGCTGGCCATGCTAATCCGCTGGAATGCCGTCGACGATGACGCCATCACGCATGTGCACCACGCGATCGAAATAGACGACGGCTTCGGGGTTGTGGGTGATCATGACGACGGTCTGGCCCAGTTCTTTGTTGAGCTGGCGAAGCATCTGTAACACGATTTCGGAATTCTTGGAATCGAGATTGCCGGTGGGTTCATCGGCGAGAAGAATTTTTGGTTCATTGATCAAAGCGCGGGCGATGGCCACGCGTTGCTGTTCGCCGCCGGATAATTCCGAGGGGCGGTGCTGGAGTCGTCCGGCAAGGCCCAACATTTTTGTGACTACGTCGAAGCGATGCGGATCGAAGCCATTTCCATGGATGAACTGTGCGATGGCAATATTGCCTTTGGCGGTGAGAGTTGGAAGCAGATTGAAACGCTGAAAGACGAAGCCGATTTTGTGGCGGCGGAGCCTGGTGCGCTCGGCGTCGCTCATGGTGGTGAGCTCGTTGCCATCGACGAGGACGGTGCCTTTGGAAGCTTGCGCCATGCCGCCGATTACGTAGAGCAGAGAAGATTTGCCGCAGCCGGATGGGCCCATAACTGCTACGGACTCGCCGGGTTGCACTTCGAAATTCACGCCGCGTAAAGCGGGGACTTCCACTTTGCCCGCACGATAGAGCTTCCACAGATTTTCTGTTTTAAGTATGGGTTCCAATAGCGTTTCTTTGAGATACGGGAGTGTGGCAGGTTTGTATTGTAACTGCGAATGGGGCGGCTGCCTAGTTGTGGGGAGATAGATTGGGGTTGAAAAACTTCAGAATCAACGACTCGGAAAAGGCCCCACCCTACAAGACTAGGGCGGGGCACCCTTCGCACATCTGGGATCGTGCACGCTAGTCGTAGGAGAGGGCTTCGACGGGGTCTTTGCGGCTGGCCAGCCAGGCGGGGTAGATTGCGCCGAGGATGGCACCGGCGAGGGCGATGCCGGCTGCGCGTAAGATCCAGGCAGGAGTGATGAGGATGGAGAGGGTGGGGAATCCGGCGAGGAATGCGGCGCGCACTACGTAGGCGAGACCAACGCCTGCGGCGATGCCGATGATGCAGAGGGCGGTGGATTCGCTGAGGAGGGCGCGAATGATGAAAGAGCGGTCTGCGCCCAGGGATTTCAGCACGCCGATGTCGCGGGTGCGTTCGATGACGGTGGTGTACATGGTGAGAAAAATAACCAAGAGACCGATAGCTATCGCCAGGCCGATCATGGCGTGAATGAAAGTTTGGAGACCCGGGATATTGGTGGAGGTCATGAGGGAAAGAAACTCCTTTAGCGGGCGGATGGTGTAGCCGGGGAGGACGTGGCGAAGCTCCTGCATCACGTCCTCGGTGTGTTCGGGGCGGGTGCAGCGCAGAAGAAAAATGGAGGCTTTGTCGTGGGCGCCGACGAGGTCTTGCAAAGTGGCCAGCGGAACGAAAAGACGCGCGCCTTTGCCATGCTCGATGATGCCGGCTATGTGCCAGTCGTGGTTGAGAAGATTATAAGTGTCGCCCACTTTGATTTTTTTTGCTTTGGCGGCCCAATCGTCTACCAGTAAGTCGTCGGGGCCTTCCATATCGTGACCCTGGATGAAGACGAAGCCTCCGGAGACGGCATGAAAACTTTCGCGATCAATGCCGTAAACGACCTCCACTCCACCGGCGGAATTGAATTGCAATAAGGCCGGGGCGACAGATTGAACATATTTTTGCTTTTTCAGTATGGCGGCGATCTTGATGGGCATGGGCGCGCCGCTAAAGCCCAGAAAAACGGAAGCGGCGGGCGGCTGAACCATGACGTCCGCGCCAATGCCTTCAATGCGCTTGGCGGTTTCACTTAGCAGGCCGGAGGTGAGGCCTACAATGAGCACCACGAGAGCGACTTCGACGGCCACGGCCATCACGCCGATGAAGGTGCGCATAGGGCGGTGCAGAAGGTTGCGGGCAATGAGTTCACCCATCATGACTTGGCGCCTTGACTAGGCTGTTTTTCCGACGGTTTTTCTTCGGGGGATTCGCCGACGCGAATTAATTCGGCACCGGGGGGTTGTTCGAGCTTGAAGCGGTCGAGCGGGATGTCATCGTTCAAAGTGATTTTGGCAATCTGCAAATCGAGGCGGTAATCATCGTGCGGGCGCTCGATGCGAATGGAGCGGGGGAATTGTTGAGGTGGGCTTGATGTGGTCGCCGACGCGCCAGGCGCGGGTTTAGCGGCGTCCACCGATTGCCAATTGGAGAAGCGTGTATCAGAAAGCAAAATTCCACGAGGACCAAAACTCTGAAGGCGCGCTACCTCGAGAACGGAGCGATCAAACCAGATTTTGCGCAGGATTTCCGTTTGGTAGCCGCCGCGTAGAACGGTGAGCACGTAATAGCGAGCGGTTTCGTCGTTGAACTCCTCGAATAAGACGGTTTCCTGTTTGCGAATTTCGGGCCACAACAGGGCGTCAAGCAAATGTTGGGGCCGAAGATTTTCGATGGGCTTGCTGCCGGCACGTTCGACAGCTACGGGGCCGACCAGGAATTTATTTTTGGGGGGGATGGAGACGCGAAATTCCTGGCTGTCGCTGGCCATGTCGAAAACGGTGGTGCCAATTACGGGGGCCTGGCCAATCATGCGAATGTAGGCGGGGCGCTCGGCGAGGAGGAAGGCTTTTACTTCGTGATACTCCTCGATGATGCCGCTGTATTTGGAGCCCGCGGTGGGCTTCAGCTCGACAGTAGCGTTGAGGCTGTTGAGGGAGCCTGCGGTGGAGTTGAATTTTTCCAGTAATTCTTCGCGGGTGGCGTCTTTGACGACAGGCTTCTCGGCCGGGGGAGTGTTTTTGACGACGCTCACCTGGCCTCCGCATCCGGCCAAAACGAGCGCGATGGTTGGCAATGATACGCGGAACAAATTGCGTCGCGTGGTCGGGGTGGGCTGAAATTTTGCTGGCACGAGATTTAGTTGGGCCGTGCGATGTGCACGTCAAAGGGCTGCAGCGCAGGGCGCACACGGCGGATCACTTCGCTGGGCCACAATTTTTCGCTGAGTAGAGTGATCCAGCCGTCTTCGAGTTCACAGACAACGCAGAATGTGTAGCGCATGTAGGCGGATTGATAGGCGTCGAGGCCGCGTTTGGAGAGTTCGCCCTCGACAGCGGGATCAGGGGTCTCGGCGGCGGGGCCGACGCGCAGGCCGAATGTTTCCGACTCGAAGCGGGTAAAAAGATCGAGCAGTTGCTCTTGGGTGGGCTTGGGGATTACGAGGCAGCGCTCGGCGGCGTCGCGAAAGGGAATTTCGTGGGTGCTGCAGAACTCGCGGACACGATCTAGATGGCTAAAAAAGTCCAAGACGTAAAATTCTTCGCCCGCGAGAGCCGGGAAAGCCGCGGACCAAATTTGCGCGGCTTTATTTCCTCTGACGGGCTCGCGGCTCTCGGTTTCGAGCAATTCAAGGCCGACGGCCTTTATATCGGTGCCGAGATTTAGAACTTCCACGTCCAGGGAAAAAGGGGGCAGATCGAGAGCGCCGCGGCCGAGAGCGTTGCCTGGAGAGCTCATTCTTCCAGCCCTGCCTGGGGAAATTTGGATTGGAATTCGGGGGACTGTTTTCGCAGGTCGAGCCAATCGAAGAAGGCATCGGGATTTTCCAGCCAGATGCGGAACCAATTGGCGATTTCTTCTTTTTCGGCGCGCTTGGGAGCTTCGACTTTTTGATTGCGACAAATCATCTCGGCGCGGCGCTTGCCGAGACGCGCGACGTTTAATACACGCTCCACGGCGGCATGTTCGCCTTGGGAGCGAAATTTGCGCATTAGTTCGTCTAGGCGCATGACACTGACTTCCGCGTCTTCCAGTGTTTTGAAATGGAGCAGGTCTTCGAACTCTTCTTCATATTGATCTTCGGCTTCTTCCTGCAGGGTAAGCTCCAGTTTCAGGCCGGCGGCTTCCAGAACATTGGCGATATATTCGCTGCCGGTTTTTCCTGCTTCGCCATGTTCGGCGATCAGGCGGCGGCGCAACTGATCGATTTCCGCGGGCGTCCACTTCTGCACGCCGATCTGGCGGGCGGTTTGCAGGATGAGCGATTTTTTTGTGTTGGACGATTCGTTCATCGATTCGAAGCCTGCTCCCCGGCAAGAAGATGACGGTACTTAATCACATTATTATTGTGCTCCGCCAGGGTGGCGCTGAAGAAATGTCCCCCCTGGGTGTTGGCGACGAAATACAGATAATTGGTATGCGCGGGCTGATAGGCGGCGCGTAGAGAAGCTTGGCCCGGATTGCCGATGGGGCCAGGGGGCAAGCCGGTGTGGATGTAGGAATTGTAGGGCGAATCGATGTGCAGGTCAGCGATGCTGATGGTGCCGTTGTATCGGCCCTGTTGCTCAAGGGCATAGATCACGGTGGGATCGCACTGGAGGGGCATGTTTTTGTGCAGGCGATTTTCAAAGACGCCGGCGACCAGGGGGCGCTCTTCGGGCCTGGGGGTTTCGCGCTCGACGAGTGAGGCGAGTGTGACGACGGCGGCGACTGGACGGGTGCTAGGCGAAGCGTCGTTATTGACTGCGTTCGCTGCGGTTGGAGGATCGGCGGGAGTCGGAGTCGATTGAGTGGCTTCCGTAAAAGCGCCGGAAGTCGTCATTTTGTCGCCAGCAGAGGCGGCGGAGGTGACGGCGGACCACTCTTCTTTAAATTTTTTGACCATGTCGGCGGTGAGGGCCGTGGCAGAAGGGTGACGGGAGAGATGATAGGTAGCCGGGAACAGGAAGCCTTCCAGCGTGCTGGCTTTGGGGACGATGTCCTGAATTAAAGTAGGATCTTTTGCAGCGCGCAGGAAATCGCTGGCGGGCATGAACTTTCCGGCTTCCAGGTCGTGAGCGATGTCGAACATGGTTTCGCCTTCGCGCACGGTGAAAGGTTGCTCGAATATCTGGCCATTGGCTAGCTTCCAAAAAACGTCGTGAGCGGAGGTGGCGCGATCGAAGAAATATTCGCCGGCTTGCAAGGAACGACGCGGATGGCGGCGGGCGTAAACTTCAAAGGCCACGGCGCTGCGGACGACACCCTTTCGCTGGAGAAGGCGCGCGACACTGCGACTGGACGAACCGTGAGGGACTTCGACGAAGACACCCTCGGAGCCAAAACCCTGGTAGGGATAATTAATGGAGTACCAGAGCCATGCGGCGGCGGCCGCAGCGATCAGTAGAATAAGAAGCAATAACTTGCCCACAGCCTAAACTCCGCAATGGAGCGCACGTTTGCGCTCTTAATTTAGATGCTCTACACATCCGAGAAAGCTACCGCTGCAAATATTCTTTCAACATGACGGCGGCGGCAAGGGCGTCAACTGACAATTTGCCTTCCGTTTTGGATTTTCGCTTGGGCGTATGCAGATCTTTACTCGGTGCTGTGCGAGCGGGCGGATTCATGGGCCGGCCGCCTTGCTCCTCAAGCAGACGCTGCGCTTCCCAACTGGTGAGACGTTCGTCGACCATTTCGACGGGCACGCCGATTTGTTTGCGGACGCGTTCGGCGAAACGGGAAGCTTCTTCGGCCATTTCGCCGTGGGAGCCGTCGAGGCGCAACGGAAGGCCGACGATGATCTGCGTTACACCCTGTTCGCGCGCGAGTTCGCGGAGGCGCCGCATGTCTTCGTTGCGATTGATGCGTTCGAGGATGGCTAGAGGCTTGGCCAGGCGGGCTTGGGCGTCGGCAATGGCCAGACCGATTCTCGCGCGGCCGTAATCCAGCGCCAGAATCGTAGCGGGTTGATTTTTGGGAGTGAGCAACAGCGGCACCTTATTAGTATACCGGGTGGCGCTCGATTAAGAACACCTCTGCGGCAGAGCCAATCTAGGTGATGTGAAGACCCATGAGCGTGTGAGAAGACGTTTTGTTGCGACGATATCAGGGTTGGCGGCCGCGAGTGCCTTTTTCCCAAGCTTGCCAATAACCCATGGATTTCATTTGCTGATCGAGGGCTGTTTCTTTCATGAGAGTCTCGAGTTCGGCGCGGGAAAGCCGCTTGCCAATGGGATTGGCGCGATCGGCGAGCCCCCAGGCGGTCAGCGCCGCGATAGTGGTGTTCAGCTTTAGCTCGCGAATATCAACCTTGTCGAGCGTGTCGGAGGCGGCGTGGTAGTTGGGGAGATAATTTGCTTCCTCCTGATTGGCGACGAGGGTGGGCAGGCCTTCGAGGAGAAAGTCGAAATGGTCGGTGCCGGTCTGGGCGTCGGTGGTGTGGCGATTCACGTCCCAGAAGTCAAGTGGTTTGAGAACTTCGCGCACGGCGGGGGTGATGTCGGCGCGGCCGCCGAGTGAATATCCAGTTACGCGGCCGATGCCGGAGTCAAAAATAATTACGGCGCGAATTTTGTCGAGTTCGGCGCGATGAGTTTTTACGTAGGCCCAGGAACCGAGCAGGCCTTCTTCTTCGCCGCCGAACAGAATGAAGCGGATGGTGCGGCGCGGGCGCAGACCGGTGGCTTTCAGGGCGCGAGCGGCTTCGATCACCAGAGCGGCGTTGCAGCCGTTGTCGAGAGCGCCGGTGCCCAAGTCCCAGGAGTCGAGATGCGCGCCGAGGATTACGCTCTCTTCAGGCTTTTCGTAGCCGGGAATTTCGGCGACGACATTTTGCTGGTCAGCTGGAGGGCCGATTTTGTTGGGCATGGAAAAACGCACGCGAATTTTTCCAGGGTACGCGAGCACGGTGCGCGAAAGCCGGAGAGCGTCTTCGCGCGCGAGTATTGCTTGAGGGATTTTTTCGAGTTGGCCGTCGGTGGTATTGGTGTGACGATAGAGGAGAAGGCGTTCGCGGGCGCCTTCCCATAGGATTGCGGCGGCGCCGGCTTTCATGGCCCGGTCGATGATTTCTGGGGGCCGAGAATATTCGTTGAATAGATCGGCCCAGGTAGTGCCGAGGTCGGTGTGCACGAGGAGGATGGCGCCTTTGATCTGAGTGGCGGCAGCGGCGAAGTCTTGGGGCGTGCCGTAGGCGATGTCCACGATGTTGGCTTCGATACCGCCGGGCGGGGTAGCGGGCGACCATCCGAGACTTACGGTGCGAAGAGGGAATTTTATTTCGCCGAGTAATTCGAGGCGCGTGTCGCTTTCGCTCCAGGTTAGGGGGAGTTGATATTTTTCTGTGTGTACATCGACGGCGGCGGCGCGAAATGCGGAGGTGGCCCATTGGACGGCGCGCTCCATGGCGGGAGAGCCGGTTACGCGGCCGCCGATTTCGTCGGTGAGGCGGCGGAGATTTTCTTGTAGGGGGGAAGGGCCCAGGATTAGGGGGAGGATTTTTGCGGTTGCTTCCGCGCAGGAGGAGGAGGCGTCGGTGGTGCAGGCGGTTGCGGAAGATTGGGCGCGATGGAGGGGGTCGTTTTCGGGGATTTGGGCGCGGGTGTGGGATGCGAGAGTTAGGGTGCAGGTGAAAAAAATCAATGAGGCGATGCGGCGGCGCATTCATGAGCCTTTTTTGATGTGGAACTAAAATGTGGATGCGGCGGATTATACCGAAAGAATGAGACTGGTGGGTAATCTAACAAATACGCAGGGGAAAACACACTTTAATAATCGGAGCGCGCTTCGCATGGAAGTGATTGTTAGTGGATCCGATGATTAGACAAGAATCGAAGACACTGCAGGACCCACCCTACAAATCAAGGGTGGGACACCCTCCGTGTTTTTGAAGTTTTTAATGAGGGGCGACATGGAATTACGATTCAACAAAGTCACAATTTAAGAGTTGGTTAAATTTTGGGACCAAAGTGGAATATTGAAGTGGGGCTTGGTTGATTGGATGATGGGGAATAAATGGACTGCGAGACCCAGGTTCATAACGCAACTGAGAATCTGGGGCACCCGGCACCCTAGGCGTTTTTGTGAGATTTAATCAGCGACGAATTCTTTATTGAAACGCCGGTCGAAAAGTTGGGGTTAATTTTTTGGGGCGAGATTTGGATTCAGGATGCAGTCGGCGATGCGGGCGACGAGGGCCATTTGGGCTACGTCGTGGACGCGGATGATGTGGGCGCCGTGGAGGATGCTGGCGGTGACGGTGGCGGCGGTGCCCCAGATTTTTAGTTCTGGCGCGATGGCGGGGGAGTGCGACGATGGCGCGAGGCCGGTGTTATCGGCGAGAGTTTTGGCGATGAAACCTTTGCGGGAAGTGCCGACGAGTAATGGGAATCCGAGTTTGGCGAGTTGGGGCAGATCGGCTAGCAACTGGTAATTCTGGGCGTAACTTTTTCCGAAGCCGATGCCGGGGTCGAGGATGATCTGAGAATTGTGCACGCCGGCTTTGCGGGCGATTGATAGGGATGCACGCAGGCCGAGGATTACATCTTTCAACGCGTCACGCGCGAAAGGCTTTTGCTGCATGGTTTGTGGTTCTCCGCGCATGCGCACGAGGATGACAGGAGCGCGCGCGCGAGCGGAAATTTCGGCAATGCGGGGATCGTGATTCAGACCGCTGACATCGTTAATTATTTCCGCGCCGGATTCGATGGCTTTGGCGGCAATTTCGCTTTTGCGCGTGTCGATGGAGATGGAAATTTTTAAGCGCGTGCGTAAGGCCGCCAAGACCGGCGCGAGGCGGCTCCATTCCTCTTCGGCAGTGATGCCAAGAGAACCGGGGCGCGTGGATTCCGCTCCGATGTCGATCAAGTCCGCGCCGTCACGCTCCATTTGCAAAGCGTGTTGCACGGCTTTTTCCTGCGATAAGAAATTTCCGCCGTCGGAGAAACTGTCGGGGGTCACGTTCAATACGCCCATGACGAGGGTGCGTGGGCCGAGAATGAGGGTGCGGGAGCGCAGTTTGAGGCGGAACTTACGACGCGGAAGCATTAAATGGCAGTGTAATGCAAAGGCAGCAGATGGTGTTCAGGTGCGTGCGAAAACACGCGCAGGTGTTGTGCACGTGAATTAATCCAAATCTATGTCGCGCAGGGGCTTTCCTGCCGGGGCGTCCTTGGCTTTCTTCATCGCTTCTTCGAATTTTTTGGCGAGGATATCTTCTTTATTGTGTTCCAGGTTCCAGGAGTCGCGGAATTTATCTTCGCGGTTGCGTTGCTGCTCGTTCAAAATGCCGGCGGCATCGGTGAGGTCGACGTTTGGGCCGGTCTTGGGCGGGGCTTCGTGGGAAAGTACCGCGCCGAAGACAGAGTCCACCACCAGTTTCGAGTGGCAGCATGGGCAAGTGACGTTCAGGTTGTCTACATTTTGCTTGGCCATGGAAAGTATTCTACGCCTTTTTGACGGGGAGTTAGAAGTAGGGATGACCGCTCCGCACAAAGGGCCACAAGACTGTGCGCCAGACATTCTGCCATTTTCATGTAACAAACCTCGCTCTGTTAATAATCATTTTCACCCTGTGTCTATGCGGTATTTTCTATCCGTGCACAGGGGATAGGGCGGGCGATTGACGCTTCTGGCGTGTGTAGCAAAATGAAGGCATGGCTGAGCCGGCAATTGATATTGAAAATCTGACCAAGGATTACCCGTACGGGTTTCTGCAACTGAAAAAGAGGCGCTCGCTGGAAAGCCTGACGATGCAGGTGCAGACGGGCGAAGTATTTGGTTTTTTGGGGCCGAATGGCGCGGGTAAGTCAACGACCATAAAGCTGTTGATGAGATTGATTTTTCCCACGGCGGGATCGGCGCGGATTCTCGGGAAGCCGATCAGCGATATCGCCATGCATCGGGATATCGGCTACCTGCCGGAGCAACCTTACTTCTACGATTACCTTACCGCGGCGGAAGTGCTGGATTATTTTGCGCGCTTTCATGATTTCGACGCGGCAGAGAGGCGCGAGCGCGTGCAGCGCATGCTCAAGAAAGTGGGCCTGGAGTCGGCGGGGCGGATTCAATTGAGAAAATATTCAAAGGGGATGTTGCAGCGGGTGGGACTGGCGCAGGCGATTTTGCACGATCCGGCGGTGGTGGTGCTGGATGAGCCGATGTCCGGGCTGGACCCGGTGGGACGGCGGGAAGTGCGCGACATTATTCTGGAATTAAAAAAACAGGGAAAAACGGTTTTATTTTCGACGCACATTTTGTCCGATGCGGAAATGCTGTGTGACCGGGTGGGCGTGATTGTCGGGGGAAAGCTGCAAGGAGTTGGCGCGCCGAGCGAACTTATGGGATTGAAGGCGCAAGGGATGGAAATTCTGTTTGAGTTGCCGGCGAACGCTGCGAGTGGAAGCGAGTTGCTGGCGCAAGCGACACGAACCGGGGACCGATATCGTCTGCAAGTTGAAGAGAGCGGGTTGTATGCGGCGATGGAACGGCTGAGCGGTGCTGGGGCGAGGATCTTGTCGGTGACGCAGGTGAAACCATCGCTGGAAGAATATTTTATGCATCTGGTGGAAGCGGACCGCGCGCAAGCCGCAGCAGTGGAAGTGAGAGCGAAGTGACACGCGTCGGGACGGTAGCGCTAAATACATTTCGCGAAGCGGTGCGCGATCGGGTGCTGTACAACCTGGTGTTTTTCGCGCTGCTGATGATGGCGGCGGCGATCCTGGTAGGGCAGATTTCTATTGGTATCGAACAGATTGTGATTGTCAGCCTGGGATTGAGCGCGATTTCCATCATTGGATTGCTGATTGCGGTGTTTATTGGCGTGGGACTGGTGTCGAAGGAGATCGACAAGCGGACGTTGTATGCGTTGCTGGCCAAGCCGTTGCGGCGGTGGGAATTTATCCTGGGAAAATTCGCCGGGCTGGCGCTAACGTTAACGGTAAATACCGCAGCGATGGCTGCGGCTCTATTTCTGGCTTTGCTTTACGTGAAGCATTCGATCGAGCGGGCGGACACGGCGGTGTTGGCGGCGGTATATTTTATTTTGCTGAAGCTGGCGCTAGTGGTGGCGTTGGCGATGCTGTTTTCGTGCTTTACGACACCGTTGCTGGCGATTCTGTTTACCGCGGGACTTTATATCGCGGGATTATTCGTTCATGAGATGCGCGGGTTGCAGGGGGGCTTGATTGATCCGGCGCTGGGGCGTTTGCTGCGGTGGATTTCTTACGTGCTGCCGAATTTCGAGAACTTCGATGTTATGGGCGCGGCGGCGCACGGGCGGATTATACCGGCAACGCTGATTGCCGAGAATACGGTTTATGCGGTGCTTTATTGCGCGATGGTGTTGACGGTGGCGATGGCGATTTTTTCGCAGCGTAACCTGAAATGAGTGCAAAGGGCTACATTGCGTTGGTACTGTTCGTGCTTCTGGGCTTCGCTGGTGTGTGGCGCTTACAGGAACGCATTGATGTGCAACAAAGCGCGGTGGCGAGTGAAGACGACCAGGTAATGTTGCGCTCCAGCAAACTGGTGAAGGGCTTGAGTTTGGAATACGGGCCATTGGTGGCGGACATCTATTGGACGCGGGTGGTGCAATATTTCGGGAACAAGCATGCGGGACAGCAACTTGATTTGCGGCTGCTTTGGCCGCTGCTGGATGTTACGAGTGTGCTCGATCCGCATCTGATGCCCGTTTATCATTTCGGGTCGATGTTCCTGAGTGACGCTGCGCCGCGGGGGGCTGGGCGCCCGGACCTGGCGGTGGAGTTGCTGGAACGCGGGCTGAAAGCGAATCCGGACGAGTGGCGGCTGTATTACGATCTGGGTTTCGTGTACTACTTCGATCTGAAGGATTATCAGAAAGCATCTGCAGCGTTTTACGAAGGCGGCAAGAATCCAAAAGCATATTTCTGGATGAAGACGATGGCGGCGAGGATCGCCGCAGAAGGCGGCTCGCCGGCGACTGCCAATTTTCTATGGCAGGACGTTTACAACACCACTAAGGATTCGATGGTGAAAGAAAATGCGTTGAAGCATTTGCAATTGCTGCGGGCGCAGGAAGATTGCAAGCACATTGATGCGGCGGCGGACGAGTATCAGAAACGATTTGGGCGTCGGCCGGCGCGCATGAGTGAGCTGGCGCTGAATGGGCTATTGCTTGGAGAACCAGTCGATCCACTGGGGTATCCGTATGTTTTGTCGGAAGCTGGGAAGGCGGAGATTAGTGCGGAGAGTCCGCTGAAGAAGAAGGCGGCTAACACGTCCGGCAGCAAGTAGCGGCGAGTGATCACGAACGGCTGAGTGGCATGTTGTTCTCTGCGGCTACTGGGTGGTACAGAGAAGAGTCATCTGTGGGTCGATGACGAGCTTATGCGGCGACGTTGATGAGGTGAAGTGAAATGGAGTCTCAGGGCCGGCGGCGACTACCGTGCCTAGAAGAACTGGATGGGCGCCGGCGATGGCTGCGTATAGCGGGACACGGGCGATAAAAGATTGCGGAACATTTTCTTGAAAAAGTTTTCCGCGTATGGAGTAAGCGGTGCCGGTGTCGTTTTTGTGAACGGTGAATTCCGCGCGGTAGTGGGGAATGCCGGTGCCCTGGATCCACTGCTCAAAAAACCACTCCATCGAATGACCGCCTTCGAGGTCCATCGAGGGTGTCATCACGGCTTCAACTTCATGACGCAAATCCTGGGTGGAGAGCGCGCGGTAGGCGTATTTGGTGACTAGCGTGTGGAGCAGAGCGTTGAAGCGCGCGTCGGGATTGGTTCCCGGCTGGCGCAGCATTTCCCGAAGCATGTGAATTACCCATGCGCCTTTGGCGTAAATAAGATCTTCGTAAGCTTCGGGAGACTTGGACGAATTGAGGCGGGAGCCGAGGGCCAGGGCGCCGATTTCGCCGGCGGGTTGATCCGCGTTGGGAGCTTTTTCGACGAGCCTCTGGCGGTAGCGCTGCAGCCACACGCGTAAAGTGTGATCGGGATTTTTGTGCATGTCGGCGAAAAGTAGCGCGAGATAATTGGCGATGGCTTCGTCGATCCACTGATCGCGATAGCTCGACCATCCGACAATATTTCCCCACCATTGGTGAGCAACTTCGTGGAAGGGCACCAGTTCGCTGAAATGTTCCTGAGAGCTGCTGGACAAGCCGGCACGTTGCTGTACATCCGCGGACAAAAACGAGTAGGTGGAAATATAGAGCAGGCCGGGCCAGCCTTGCCCGAAAGTTCCGGGAATTTGGGAGACGCTGAGATTACGAAAAGGGAAAAGGCCGCTGTAGGTTTCGTAAAAGCGGATGGACGCGTCGATGTCTTTGCCGAGTTGTTTGAGAGCGATGGCGGGGTTGGGGGGCAAGGGTTGAAAATCCTGATTCATCCCCAGGCGTGGGCGAGTGGGTCCACCGGGTGGTATTTCAGCGGTAACGCTGGTGGCCAAGCGTTTGGCGAGCTGCTGTTCGACCTGGCGATTGGCGTACACGTCGACGGAATAATTCGCGGAGGTTACCGATGAGGATGCGTATTCGCCGAGGTTAAAGCCGGCAACGGAGACAGGTTTTTCGGTTTTCCAGTGACCCACGCGGGAGTCGGACTCCTCGTGTTCATCGATTTTTGCGCCGGTGGCGACCAGGCGCAATTTTTTTGGCCAACGCATGGTTAAGTCGTATACGGCGAAATCGGCAGAGTCACCAAAGTGCGGATACCAGCTTTCGCGGGCGCCCACGAAGAAAACGTCATTGCCGGCGTCGGTGATGATGTTACCGCGATAGTGAAAGCGAATAGAAAATTCCGTGTCGCGCGCGAGAGAGCGGGGGAGTATGACGAACAGAAAGTCGTTGCCGCGGACGCTGCGCTCTTGTGGGGTCATGTCTTCGTTTTGAAAATATTCGAGCTTCTGGCCATCGGCGGTGGTGACGGAGTCAATGTTCAAGGCGCGGGACAAAGCGAAAATTAAAAAACGATGACCTGCGCCGAGGGCGCGGAGATTTACGGTGGCGGTAGCATCGAGCGAGTGATCGGGGAGGATGGAAGTGTCGATAGTGTAGTGCAGGGCGCGAAAGTCCGGTGACATGGGGATGGCGTCAGGGATTTTGTAGGAGGCCCAAACATCGTAGAAGTTTGAACCCGCGGCGGTGCGCACCTGGCCTAACAAAAAGGGTTCAGGACGCATGGTGTCGAGGACTACATCGAATGGGCCGGTGGCGATGCCATCGAGGCTTGCGTAGAAGTATGGCGGCGGTGTGGGGAGCAGGGTGCCGCAAAAAATACGCAGGGAGTGAGTGGCATTGAGATGAGAGAGAATCGGCTCCCAACGGGAAGCGGCGGCGCCGTCGGATTCCGGCTTGAGTCCCGCGGATTGGAGCTGACGCAGGAGGTCGGCGGAAGTTGTGTCAGTGAAGCGGATGTAGGCGCTGGCGAAATCCTGGTCGAGGAGGGGAGAGTCGAGGAAGCGAGCCATTTGCTGCTTTTCGATGGTGTCGCGGGGAAGAGTGAGAATATGGCCACGACCGGCAAATACAACGCCGGTGATTTCGTTATCGAGAGCGGCAAAAAAAATCAGTTCGCCTTGATCGAAGGAAATTTTCGCATCTCCGCGATGAAGCTCGATGCGCTGCTCGGGTTTAACGTGATAAACGGACCCGGGGTCCAAGCGCAGGGCATTGAGGGCATCGTAGAGCTGATGGGCGGCGCGCGGTGTAGAACGCGAAGGTGGGGCTGCGGTAAGGCCGCACAACACAAAGAAGGCTGCTGCGCGCCTCATGTACAAACGTGTAGTCATTTTGGGAGATGTTGAACAAGAGTACACCGGGGAGCGGCGATTTTTAGATCGCGTTTGCTAATGGAACAAGCGTGCGTGGCGGAAAAATTTAAAGTGTTGTGGCGCGGGTAAAATGAGGGCATGGGGTTTCCCTCTATTAGACGCGGCTACCGAGCCGGGGTGTTTAGTGTTGCGTTGGCGCTAGGCAGCACGGCGGCGTGGGCGGATACCATTATATTGAAGAATGGACACCGAATTTCCGCCAGCAATGTCACGGAGATGGGCGACAAGATTCATTACGAAACAAGTGTGGGGGAATTGAGTCTTCCGAAGTCGATTGTGGATCACATAGAGAGAGGCGGTTACGTTTCGAATATGGCGATCACTCCGCCAGCGATGGATGCGGGGCGCGGCAATGGCGGAGAAATCGAGCACGCGGTGATACACGGCGGCGCGATTGACCGGGAGTACATTGCAAAATTGGAGTCTGAAACGCGCAGCGGTTCCGCGGCAGCGGGAATGGATGCGGCGGTGGCGCATCATGCGGCAGCAAGCTTTGAGCTTGCGCATGGGGACATGGATCACGCGCTGGCTGACGAGCGCACGGCTCTTACGTATGCGCCGGAGGAACCGCTGCTGCTGATGGACGTGGCGTATCTGCACTTGCGGAGAAGTGAATATAAGCAATCACTGGATTACCTGGAACGCGCACAGCGGGTTGCCGCGAATAATCCGGACGTCGCGAAGCTGTCCGGTTGGGCTTATTACGGGATGAATAAATTGCCACAGGCGGTGGCGGAATGGAAGCGGGCTTTAGCGCTGCGGCCGGATGCCGAAGTGCAAGCGGCGCTGGAAAAAGCGGAGCGGGACAAGGGAGAAGAGGAAGGCTACAAAGAAAATGAGAGCGCGCATTTTACGCTGCGCTACAGCGGGAGCGCGGAACCGGCGCTGGCGCGAGAAGTGCTGCGCACGTTGGAAATGCATTACACGAAGATCAACTCGGAGCTGAATTTTGCGCCGCCGGATTCCATTGGCGTGATTTTGTACACCCAGCAGGCTTTCGCGGATATTACCCGCGCGCCGGGATGGGTGGGGGCGCTGAATGATGGAAGATTGCGCGTTCCGGTGCAGGGGTTGAGCAGCATGACCGATGAGCTATCGCGGGTGTTGAAACATGAGTTGACGCATAGCTTTGTGCAGCAGAAGACGCACGGGCGGGCGCCTACCTGGATACAGGAAGGATTGGCACAATGGATGGAAGGCAAGCGCAGCGGGGATAATGCGGCGGTGCTGCTGGAGATTTATGGCGATGGGCACGCGATTTCTCTAGGGAGTCTGGAAGGATCGTGGATGGGATTTCCGAGTGACGCGGCGGTCTATGCGTATGCGTGGGCGCTCGCGAATATTGAATACATTGTACAGGCGGATGGCATGGGGGACGTGGAACGAATCCTGGAGCGGATTGGGTCGGGAAGTTCGACGGAAAGTGCGTTACACGACGTGCTGCATGGCGATTACGGTGACGTGATGAGGTCGAGTGCGGATTACTTGCGCAGAACATACTGGCGCTAGGGCCATCTTTTTTTTGAGCATAAAAACAAGTTGAGGGTTTAACTGCTGGCGAGGAGCGCGGCCAGCAGCGCTGCGCGGATGGGCATGGCCGCGGTCAGGATATGCTCATGGGTGGAGTGCGCGCCGTCTCCAACCGCGCCCAGGCCATCCAGTGTGGGAATTCCCAACGCGGCGGTCAGATTCCCGTCCGAGCCTCCACCTACGACACATTCCTCGACTGACAAATTCATTTGTGCGGCAAGCGATTTCGCGCGTTTGAATAAGTCTGCGCTCATTTTCCGCTCCAGAGGAGAGCGCGAAAAACCGCCGTGGATTTCGAGTCGCGCGCCGCGGAGATGCGGCTTCAAGGCAAGGAGCTGGCGCTCGATGCGGGTCATTTCCGCGATGCTGGTGGCGCGAAGGTCGAGCACGGCGCGGGCGCGCTCGGCGATCACGTTTGTTCTGGTGCCACCCTGGATGATGTCGGCGTTTACAGTGGTGCCGCGATGCGGGTTGTTCCATTTCAAAACGCGGGAAAGCTGGTGACAGAGCTCGTGGATGGCGTTGATGCCTTCTTGCGGCGCCAAACCGGCGTGAGAAGCGCGCCCGTGAACGATGATTTCGGCTTCGCCGACGCCTTTGCGCGCGGTTTTTATCATCCCGCGGGGGCCGAAGGAGGGCTCCAGGACGAAAACGGCGTCGCTGCGGCGAGCTTCGGTTTCGATTAGTTTGCGGGAGGAATCACTGCCGATTTCTTCGTCGGAGGTCCAGAGAAAAACAATGCGTTTGTTGGGGGCGAGGTCTAGTTTCTGAAGCGCGCAATGGGCGAAGAGGGCCTGCACGATTCCGGCCTTCATGTCGAAGGTGCCGGGGCCGTGGGCCTTGCCTGCGGTGAGGCGGAAAGGCATTTTTTTTAAGGTGCCAGAGGCGTATACGGTGTCGTAATGGCCGAGAACGAGGAGTTGACCTTTGGAGCGAGAGGAATTTGACGGGGATACGACGTGGAGATGATTGCCGCGATTTTTTTGCGCGACGAGACGGACTTGCAGGCCATATTTGCGCCATTCGCCGGCGATGATTTCGCAACAGCGGTCGGCGTGGGCTTTTTCGAGGCTGGGCGATTCGGCGATTACAAAACGGCGAAGCGTGTCGATCATTTGCGGGAGGGCTGGTTGAAGGAAGTTTTTGATTTTCTGCGCGGCAAAGGGAGCGGGCATTGTGCGAACATGCTAACAATGAGGGGACGAATGGGCAACGCGGCGGCAGCCGTGGCTGTCAAGATCAACCGAAGACATAGCCAGGCACGCGGGACGGATAGGCGGGATATCGCGGAATATTGCATTTGGGGCACAAGATACGCGGCCCTTGTGGGTGCCTGGTCGCATATAATTGTAAGTTTGCCGGGTGAGCCCGGACGCCGCAGGGCTTGAAGTATTCGCGACGGGGGTGCGAATGATTCTGGATACAACGGAAATACAAAGGATTTTGCCGCACCGTTATCCATTTCTGATGGTGGACGCTATTGAAGAAATGGAACGCGTGAAGCGCATCGTGGGAATCAAGAATGTGACTATTAATGAGTCGTATTTTCAGGGGCATTTTCCGGGGAAGCCGATCATGCCGGGGGTGCTGATCATTGAGGCGATGGCGCAGACGGGCGGGTTGCTGTTGCTGATGGAGGTCTCGGAGCGCGAGCGCGAAAACAAGCTTTTGTATTTTGTGGCGATTGATGGGGCGCGATTCCGGCGTCCGGTTATTCCGGGGGAACAATTGAAGTTGGAAGTGAAAGTTATTTCGTGGCGTGGGGATTTTTGCAAGCTGGATGGAAGAGCGACGGTGAACGGGGAATTAGCCGCCGAAGCGATTTTGATGTGCAAGATGGTGGATCGGGAAGATCTGGAGAAGCCTACAACTGTGGCGAAAATGAATGGGCCGGGGAGTTTGCGGGATTGAAGCAGAACTTCGATGCTGGCATTTGCGATGATTCCACGTTAAAAGACCCGCCCTCAAAAAGGCCGAGCGTGGGGCACCCTTCGCGTTAGTGGGGTGAGGTGAGGCAAAAAATTGAGACTTTCGTGGAGACAATCGGACGAGTTCTTCGACGCCGCCGTTTTGGTTATCCCACGTTAAAAGATGATGCGGGCGCAATCACACGCTGAACCTAAGGGCTAACAATTTGTGACCACGCAAACTAAAACTGAGATTCATCCGCAGGCGGTCGTGTCCGAGAGCGCGAAGCTTGGGGCGCGAGTGAAGATTGGCGCTTATGCGATTGTTGGCGAGTACGTGACTTTGGGCGAAGGGTGTTTCGTGGATGGGCATGCGGTGATTCAGGGGCCCTCGACGATTGGGCGGAACAATGTGTTTCATCCATTTTGTTCGATTGGCGGCGATCCGCAGGATTTGAAATTTCGTGGGGAACAGACGGAATTGGTGGTCGGCGACGCGAATACTTTTCGCGAATACGTGACGGTGAGCCGCGGGACGGTGGGGGGCGGGGGAAAAACGACGATAGGGAACGGGAATTTGTTCATGGCGTATTCGCACATTGCGCATGATTGTCATGTTGGCGACGAAACGATTTTCGCGAATGGAGCGACGTTGGCGGGGCATGTGGCGGTGGAAGATTTCGCTACCATTGGGGCGTTTTCGCCGGTGCATCAGTTTTGCCGGATTGGGCGGTATGCGTATGTGGGGGCTTCGACGGTGATTACGCAGGATGTGCCGCCGTTTTCGCGGGTGGTGACGGAGCGGAAGACGAAGAGTTATGGCGTGAATTCGATTGGGTTGGAGCGGAAGGGATTTTCTAAGGAAAGGCTGCAGGCGTTGGGAAGGGCTTATCGGTTGCTGCTGCAATCGAAGAGGAATACTTCGCAGGCGGTGGAGGTGATGCGGGCTACGTTGGGGGATTCGGAGGACGTGCTGGAGTTGGTGAGTTTTATTGAAGCGGCGGAACGCGGGATTGTGAAGTAGGTTTTCGGGAATTGAAGGAGTGCTTCAACGCGGGAGTTTCAGTGGTTCCACGTTAAAAGACCCACCCTCCAAAAATCCGAGGGTGCGGCACCCTCCGCGTTAGTGGGCAAAGAGGTAGGACCAGAGTTTTTTGATGCGCATGAGTTCATCGGGAAAAAATTGAGCGCTGACGCGAAGACAAACCAGTGGGGGCTGATTGCGGGGAATGGGCGGTTTCCGTTTTTGGTGTTGGAGGGGGCGCGAAGCCAGGGGTTGGAGATGGCGGTGATTGCGCTGAAAGAGGAAGCGTCCCAGGAGTTGGAAAAATTTACTTCGCGGATTCATTGGGTGAGTTTGGGGGAGTTGAGCAAGGCGATTGATTTCATGCACCAGGAAGGCGTGACGCGCGCGGTGATGGCGGGGCAGGTCAAGCACAATAAAATTTTCAGCTCGATACGGCCGGACTGGAAGCTGGCAAAACTTTTGTTAGCATTGCCGCGAAAAAATACGGATGCGTTGATTGGGGCGGTGGCGCGAGTACTCGGTGATGAAGGGATTGAATTGGTGGATTCGACTTTATTTCTGAAGCCGCTGGTGCCGGACGCGGGAGTGTTGACGCGACGCGCTCCAGATGAGCGGGAGGCCGCGGATATCGCTTATGGTTTTAGCGTGGCGAGAAATATTGCCGACCTGGATATTGGACAGACGGTGGTGATTTCGGATTGTGCTTGCGTGGCGGTGGAAGCGATGGAAGGGACCGATGAAACGGTGGCGCGAGCTGCGCGGATTGCCGCAGGAAAGCCGCTGGTGGTGGTGAAGGTGAGTAAGCCCGGGCAAGACATGCGCTTTGACGTACCCGTGATCGGGCTACCATCCATCGAACAAATGTCCAGCGCAGGGGTGACGGCGTTGGCCGTGGATGCCGGGCGGACATTACTGTTTGAACGCGCGAAATTGATCGCCCTGGCTGATGAAAAAGGGATTGCGATTCAGGCTTTTTCTGCACCCGCCGTGGAACCAAAAGCCCAAAACAAGGGAATGAGTCAGGGATGAGCGCAGCGCCGGAACGTTTGCCGGTTGCCGTGGTCGGGGCCGGTGAATTTGGACGCAACCACGCGCGGGTGTATGGCGAGCTTCAGAATACAGAGCTGCTGGGTATATTCGATCGAGATGCGGCAAAAGCACGCGCGGTGGCAGAGGAATTTCGTACTCGCGTGTTTGGTGACCTGGAGGAACTGCGCGGGTGTGTGAAGGCGGCGAGTGTCGCTGTTCCTACCGAAGCACATAGCGAAGTCGGTTGCCGGTTGTTGGATATGAGGATCGATGTATTGGTGGAAAAGCCGATGGCCGCCGATTTGAAAGAGGCGGATGCGCTGTTGGAAGCGGCGAGAAGGAACCGGCGGATTTTGCAGGTTGGGCATGTGGAGCGATTTAATCCCGCAGTAATTGCGGTAGAGCCCATCGTGAACCGGCCGTTATTTTTTGAAGTACACCGGTTGGGAGTGTTTACGTCGCGCAGCCTGGATGTGGATGTAATTTACGATTTGATGATTCATGATCTGGATATTTTGCTGGCGTTGGTAAAGGAACCGGTGACGGAAGTGAAAGCTGTGGGGATACCGGTTTTGACGGACAAGGTGGATATCGCGCATGCGCGGCTGGAATTTGCGGGTGGAGCGGTGGCGAATGTGACGGCGAGCCGCGTTTCGACGGAGCGCGTGCGCAAAATGCGGTTCTTCCAGCAACACGAATATATATCGCTGGATTACGCGCGGCGGGATGCTTTGCGCGTGGGCGTCAAGAAAGCCGGACCGCAACCGGAATTTGGTTTTGAAAGGTTGCCGGCGCCGGCGGTTGAACCTTTGCATGCGGAGCTGGATGCGTTTGTAGAGTCGGTGCGTTCGCGGCAGGAACCCCGGGTGAGTGGCGCGGCGGGGCGCGCGGCGCTGGAGTTAGCGGGGCGAGTAATGGCAAGCATCCATGAACACGCGGAGCGCGTCCAACTGGCTACACGCACAGCAAACAAGCCAGCTTAAATATGATTGAACGCACACTTGTACCCCAGGACGCTCGTTTACCTGCCGCTGCGGATTTAGCGGCGAGCACGCGACGGCGACCGACGACGATGGACGAGCGCACGCTGGTGCCAGCGATGCTGCCGATCGTCCCGCTGAACGGGCATTCCAGCATTCCGACAAATTTGCCGTTGCAATCGATCGCTGCGCGAGTAGTGGTGCCGCGCGATATCCAGCGCCAAGCGTACTCGGTGGTGGAGGACATTTCCATTCCGCTGCAAGTGACGGAAATGGATCAGCGGATTGCGGTGCCGCAGAACTCGGAGCCTCCGCAAGCCAATGTGAAGTTGCCGGTAGTGGATACCGAGCTGGTCGATCCGGATATTTTCATGACGGGTGAAGTTCACCTGATTGCTTCGCCGCCGTCGCCGGAAAAAGCACGAGCGGATTTGATCACGCGGATTTCTTCCGTGTTGGTGCACGTGGCGTTGATTGCGGCAATTCTGTTGCAGGCGAGATTATTTCCAAAGCATGAGCCGACGGCCGAGGAAGTAGATATTGCGCGGAAGCAACTGACTTTGTTGCTGCCGCCGGGAGCGTTCGAATCGTCGAAGCCCTCATCGAGGCCGGTACAGCGTCCGCCAGCAGTACATGTGGATCCGCGGGTGTTGAGAAAAGTAGCACCACCGGTTGTGCAGCCGACGCCAGCGCCAACGCCTGCACCGGTTCCCGCGAAGCCTTTAAAGGAATTGCCGAGCGCGCCGATACCACAGAAAAATGCGGTGGCGCCAGAGCCGCAAACCACCGCCCCGGCGCCGAAGGTGGACACGCCCAAGCCTGGGCTGAAACTGGAAACTCCGGACACGCCTCTGCCGCGTCCCAATCTGCAATTGCCGCAAAGTTCGGCGAGTCGCTCGATTCAGGATTCGCTGAAGGAGGCCACGAGAGATCCGAATAGCGGCGGACGCTCTGGCGGAGTGATCGGTCCGATGCCGCGCTCTGCTCCTTCACCAGGGGGAGGCGGCGGCGCAGGCCAAGGCGCGGGGACCTATGGAAACGGTTATGAAATTCTTACGCCGACGGAAGGCGTGGATTTCAGCGATTACATGAAACGGGTGGTGGCCAGCGTGCGGCGCAACTGGTACGCGGTGATGCCGGAATCGGCGCAGTTGGGCGACCGTGGGAGAGTTGCGCTGCAATTCCGCATTATGCGCGACGGCAACGTGCCTACGGGAGAGCCGACGCGCTTGCTTAATTCCGGGAAAGAGCCACTGGACCGCGCGGCGGTGTCGGCGATCCGGTCGTCGAACCCGTTTGAGCCTTTGCCTCCGGCGTTCAGCGGGCCATATATCGAACTGCGCTTTTACTTCCTGTACAATTTGCCTCTCGAAGCCGCATATCAGTGAAACCGTTGCGACAACAAACCGTGGGCAGCCTGGTGCTCGCGTTGCTTGTGCTGCTGGTGCTGTTGTTTCGCGCGCGGCACATTTTTTTTCCATGAACGCAATTGAGTTGGAGAGTTTGCCTTTGATTGTCGTTGTAGGACCAACGGCATCGGGCAAATCCGCGCTGGCGGTGGCGCTGGCGCGCGCGTTGCAGGCAGAAATTATAGCTTGCGATTCGACGCAGCTTTATCGTGGTGTGAATATCGGAACGGCCAAGCCGACCGCGGAGGAGCGGCAAGGCGTCGTACATCACTTGATTGATGCACTGGATGCTTCGGAGACCGCGACTGCAGGAGGTTACCGGGAGCTCGCGCTGACGGTCCTTGAGGATATGCGCAAACGGGGCAGGCTGCCGATTCTTGTGGTAGGGACGGGATTGTACATGCGTGCGCTGCTGGAGGGGTTAGCGGACTTGCCGCTGCGTTCGCAAGAATTGCGCGAGCGGTTGAGGGCGAGTTCGAGGAAACGCGGTGGGATGTATTTGCATCGCGTGCTGCAACGGATGGATGCGAAAGCTGCAGCGCGAATTGCGCCGACGGATGAGCAAAAGCTGATACGGGCCATTGAAGTTTGCATTTTGACGCGCAAACCAATTTCTGAGGTGCATCGTGCCGGGCGGAAGCCATTGGAGGGATGGCGGACGGTGCAGGCTGGATTGATGCCTTCGCGCGAGATGCTTTATGAGCGGATTGATGCGCGTTCGGAGGCGATGATCGAGAACGGATGGCTTGCTGAAGTTCGAGGATTGCTTGACGCGGGGATTGCGGAGAACGCTAAGATTTTTGATTTCATCGGGTACCGCGAGATGCTGGCGGTTGTGCGCGGGGAGCTTACGACGGAGAAGGCACGTGCGGCGATTCAAGTGGCGACGCGACATTATGCCAAGCGGCAGATGACGTGGTTTCGGAGGGACAAATCGATCCGCTGGTTTGCCGGGCCGGGTGATGACGCCGGAGTGCAGCGCGAGATTTCCGAATGGGTCAGCAAAGAGATTGCGGTCGGCAGTCGCGGTTGAAAATGTGTAGGGGTATAATTGCGAGGATGAGCACGATCCCTCCGCAAATGGTTTCGTAGTGCCGCCAGGTCGCACTATTTGACGAAGACATCACAACACAATGTTTCGAACGCGGAACGCGCGCTGCTGGTGGGCCTGGGTTGGAAGCGGGCACCACGGTTTCCGGGGATGCCCGCGGGTGAGCAGGGGCGAGTGTCTTTAGCGGAATTAGTGGAGCTGGCGAAAAGCGCCGGCGCGGAAGTTGTGGGGACGGTGTTTCAGGTACGCGATTCGGCGGATTCCGCGACGCTGGTGGGACGCGGAAAGCTGGATGAGATACGCGCGGAAGCCAATGCGCACCAGGCGCCGCTGATTATTTTTGACAGCAATCTTTCTCCGGTGCAGCAGAGAAATATTGAGGAGTTGACGGAGCGGCGAGTCATCGACCGCACGCAATTGATTCTGGATATTTTTGCGCGGCATGCGCGGAGCCGCGAAGGGCAACTGCAGGTGGAGCTGGCACAATTAAATTATATGCTGCCGCGACTGACCGGGAAGGGCACGGCGATGTCGCGGTTGGGAGGCAAAAGCGGAGGCGGAGGAGCGGGTGGCGCGGGAGGAGCGGGGCGCATCGGCGTTCGCGGACCTGGTGAAAAGAAACTGGAGACCGACCGCCGGAGGATTCGCGACCGCGTCAGCAAGATTCAAAGCGGTATCGCTGATTTGCGTAAGCAGCGGGCATTGCGGCGGGAAGCGCGGAACGCGGTGCCACTGGGTACGATTGCACTGGTGGGTTATACCAACGCCGGGAAATCGACGCTGTTTAATGCGCTGAGCCGCGCGGAAGTACTTGTTTCCGCGCGCATGTTTGCGACGCTGGATCCCACGATTCGGGCAGTGCGGTTGCCATCCAACAGGCGAGTGCTGGTTTCAGACACGGTGGGATTCATACGCGATTTGCCGAAGAGTCTGCTGTCGGCGTTTCGCGCGACGCTGGAAGAAGTACAGGAAGCGGCGCTGATTTTGCATGTCAGCGATATATCCAACGCGCATCACGATGAACTGGATGAAGAGGTGCACAAAATTCTGGAGGAGCTGGGGGTTGCCGACCGGCCGATACTGCGGGTTTTGAATAAGGTGGACCGGTTGACGGCGGAAGAACGAGAGAGTCTCAACGCGAACTGCAAGGGGAAGATGAAACAGGATGACGGGCCGGTGTTGGTGTCGGCGTTGACCGGCGAAGGCATCGATGAATTGCTGCGGCGGATCGATGTGGCGCTGCCGACCGACCCGCTGGTTTCACTTTCGCTGCGATTGCCGTTGTCGCAAGGACGCACACTGGCGCTGATCCACGCGCTTGGCAGGGTGCTGCGATCGGAGGTGGAGCATGAAGATATGTTGCTGGATGCCGAGGTGCCGGTGTCGATTGCGCGGCGTTTGCGGTTGAATGCGTACGTGGTTGAGGGAACTTCCAAGCTCGCTCTGACGTAATTACAATTACAAGAAGGAGGTCATGATGGCCGCGTTTATTTTGTGGTGTATTCTTTTTGTTCTTTGTTGGCCGGTGGCGCTGCTGGCCCTGGTTCTTTACCCCTTTGTTTGGCTCATTACGCTGCCATTTCGAATTATCGGAATTGCGCTGCATGGAGTGTTTGGGCTGCTATCCGCTATGCTTTTGCTTCCGGTACGGTTATTGCGCGGGCCTCGAGCGATTTGAAATGATGTTGAGGAGCATTTTATTGAACGCCTGGGTTCATCCACTTTCCGTATGGGAACAGATGAGGTATCTTCCGAGTAAACAGCGCGCAGAGACAGTTGCGGGCTGGTGGCGATCAGCGCAGCGGCGATAAATGCGGATAAATTGAGGATTTGCGGGTTGTGGAAAATTTTGTGGGAAACGCCATGCGAGTTTTTTGAGGGATTGTCGAACAATTGTGTTAATTGCCGCGTGCTAGACAGCATTAGGCCTATAAGTCCTTTCTCTTCATTAACATATGCATGGATGCGGCGCGGGCGCGCAAATTCATCGGTTGCGCCACGATAGAGCTTGTAAATCACACATTTGCACAGATTTGGAAGCTAAAGGTTACGAATGAGTATAGCTAGCGGAAAAACTAATTCTGTGAAACGGTGGCACCGTAGATACCTAAGTCGGCACTGCGAAGCGTTGACGACTACGCGGCTCAAGACTATAGTGAATCGGCAGTGGCCGGAGGGCTCGGGACGGCCACTGTAAGCCTGCATGCGCGTATGAATCTTGCCAACTCACTGACGTTGTTACGGATCTTTTTCGTTCCGGTCCTGATTGTCATCCTGCTAACAAGAAGTCCAAATGTGGAGTTGTGGGGCTTCCCCATGCATTTCGAATTTTGGGGAGTTTTGATTTTGCTGATGGCGGCAGCGACGGATTGGGCGGATGGGTACGTGGCGCGGCGGCGATTGCAGGTAACTACGCTGGGAATTTTGTTGGATCCTATCGCGGATAAATTACTGATTTCGGCAGCATTCATTTCACTGGTAGATATGCAGCTAGTGCCGGCCTGGATGGTGGTGATTATCATCGGCCGGGAATTTACGGTTTTGGGATTGCGAAATATCGCGTTGGCGGAAGGGTTTACGATTGAGGCGTCGGTGCTGGGAAAGACCAAGATGGTTTTGCAGGTGTGCGCGGTGGCGGTGGTAATCGCGGGGGCGCGGCACGAATATTTAAAACCGCTGGCACTGCTGTTGCTTTGGCTGGTGGTGGTGAGTGCGCTGACGTCAGCGGCGCAATATTTTCACCGCTTCTGGGGAAACGTGGACGACCGCATCAAGCAGCGGCGACGGCTAAGCATGC
>Ga0073928_10003185_pt1 | contig 26354 bp, 16 predicted proteins | sample PaiPotPPA55metaG_FD_76969 | JGI IMG/M metagenome (GOLD analysis project Ga0073928, IMG submission 76969) | Iron sulfur acid spring bacterial and archeal communities from Banff, Canada, to study Microbial Dark Matter (Phase II) - Paint Pots PPA... ...
AGCGCTTTCTTGTGCAGGTACTGACCCAGCAGCACGGAATCGAAGTGGTAGCCGTGCCAGATGTCGAACGGAAAGTGCTCGGCGGGTTTCGGTGCGAGATGCTTGGCGGCAAGCCGCGAGGCGATGAAGAAGCGGTCCGGATGCGCATGCACCTCGGTTCCGTTGATGCGTGCGTCGGCGTTGTGCACGAATTGCGTCATGGTCAGGTTGTCGAGCATGGACGCGAACGGATGAAAGTATCGCTCGAAACCCGGCTTGGTCGACCAGCCGTCGAAGGTAATGCCGCACTTGTAGGTGGCGTGGCACTCGGGCATCCATTCCGATTCTTCTATCCCCAAGCTGTCGAAGAAGCCGCGCAACCAGGGGGTCGAACCCTCGCCCACACCGATGATGCCGACGGCCGGAGACTCGACCACCGTGATTTCAACCCCTTGCTCGATCAGCGAACGGGCCAGAATCAACGCCGTCATCCACCCGGCCGAGCCGCCGCCCACCACGACGATTCGACGCACCGCCGGCGGCAGCGCCGAGCGGCGCTTAGGTTCCCGCGCCGCATCGGCGGCGGTATTATTGTAAAGAGTGGCGGTGATGGTCATAGCAAGCGGCGCAGCGGTTCGCCCCATTCCTCCACGGGGCCGGCAACGAGCACCTGGACCCTGTCGGCTGCGACGCGCGCAATCCCACGCATGCCGAGCTTTGCCAGTGCAGATTCGTCGATCCTGTCAGGCCGCAGCGTGCGGATCAATAGGCGCCCGGCGGCGGTGGCGAGATCGGCCACATTGTCGCGGCCGCCCAATGCGGCCAGCAACGCCGGCGCGTCGAGCGCCACGGCCGGGGGCGGAGCCGACCGCAGCGCCGCGCGGATCTCGCCCGCGACTTGATCGGCGATGGGCCCGAGGACCACCTGCAATCCTTGCGCCGAGGAGCGCAGGATGCCGCGCGCACCCAGGCGCCTCAGCGCCGCTTCGTCGACCGCCTTGTTGTCGGCCAGCACCAGCCGCAAGCGCGTCGTGCAGGCGTCCACCTCGGTGAGGTTTTGGGCGCCGCCGAGGGCGGTCACGAAGGCTCGAGCTCGAGCATCGGGGGTGCTGGGCGCGCTCGGCTGAACCGCCGCGTCGTCGCTTTCGCGTCCGGGCGTCGCCAGATTCAGGCGCACGATGAGAAAACGAAAGACCCCGTAGTACAGCGCGAAGTAGGCGGCACCGATCGGCAGCAGCAGCAGCGGCCGCTGGGCATGGCTGAAGTTCAGCACATAGTCGAAGAGGCCGGCCGAGAAGCTGAACCCGAGCCGCACGCCGAAGAGGTTCATGACGACCATGGCGAGCCCCGTTGCGACGGCATGCAGGGCGTAGAGCACGGGGGCGAGAAACATGAATGTGAACTCGACCGGTTCGGTAACGCCCGTCAGGAACGAGGTCAAGCCCAGCGACAGGAGCAGGCCCGCAACTCCGGCGCGGCGTTCCGGCCGAGCCGCGTGATACATGGCGAGACAGGCTCCCGGCAACCCGAACATCATGACGGGAAAGAAGCCCGACATGAATGCGCCCGCGGTCGGGTCGCCCGCGAAGAATCGCTTCAGGTCGCCGGTGGCGCCATGGTAGTCGCCGACGATGAACCACGCGAAATTGTTCAGGATGTGATGCAGTCCGGTGACGATCAATATCCGGTTCAAGACGCCGTAGGCGAACAGGCCGAGCGACCCCGCGCCCAAAATGGCGTGGCTGGTGGCGTCCATCCCGCGTTCCAGAAACGGCCAGGCGTAACCCACCACCGCGGCCAGCACGAGGCCAGCCAGCCCGCTGACGATGGGCACGAAACGCCGGCCGCCGAAAAAACTCAGATAGCTCGGCAGGGTGATGTTGCCGAACCGGTTGTAGCCGACGCCGGCGATGATCCCGGACAGCAGCCCGACCGGGATACTGAGCTTGGCCAGACTGCCCGGCGGCGCCGCCAGCAGAGTTTCGACGGCGCGCGTCGTCACCAGAAAACCGACCAGAGCGGCGAGGCCGGCGGCTCCGTGATTCTCGCGCGCCAGACCGACTCCGACGCCGACGGCGAACAGCAGCCCCAGATTCGAGAAAATCGCGTCCCCGGCGGCCGCCATCGCCGCCCAGCCGAGGAGGTCAGGTTGTCCCAGGCGCAACAAGAGACCGGCGATCGGCAGCACGGCGATCGGCAGCATCAATGCCCGTCCCAGTTGCTGTAGTCCGGCAAAGCGCAGTTTCATCGCATGTCTCCCAGGGGTCCGAGCATTTCCGCCGCCTGTGCGCGCACCTCGCCGGGCGATGCGAGATCGAGGCAGCGTAGCGCGAGTTCACGGCAGTCGTTGATCCGCAGCGAACGGATCTGGCGCTTGATGGCGGGCACCGCCGCGGGTACCACCGAGAGCTCGCGCACGCCCAGACCCAGCAATAGGGGCACCGCGAGCCGATCCGCAGCCACGCCGCCGCAGACGGCAACCATCTTGCCGGCGGCGGCGCCGGCACCCGCGGCCGCCGCGACCAGTTTGAGCACCGCCGGGTGCAAGGCGTCGGTGCGGCCCGCAAGCTCCGGGTGACCGCGATCCATCGCCAGAGTGTACTGCGTCAGGTCGTTGCTGCCGATCGACAGAAAATCGACTTCCCGGATGAGACCGGACGCCATGAGCGCGGCGGCGGGAGTTTCTATCATCGCGCCCAACTCGATCCGATCAGCGATGCCGATCTCGGCCTTGAGCTCGTCGATGACGCTGCGCACGGCGAGTATTTCCGCGGCGTCGGTGATCATCGGGATGAGCAACCGCACGTTGCCGGCCGGTTGCACCCGCAACGCCGCGCGCAGCTGGGTGCGCATGAGATCCGGGTGCGCGAGCGCGGTGCGGACGCCGCGCAGCCCGAGGGCCGGATTCTCCTCCGCGGGCAGCGGCAGGTAGCGGAGCGGCTTGTCGCCGCCCACGTCCATCAGCCGCAGAATCATGGGTCTTGGCCCAAGCGCCGCGGCGATGTCCTGATAGGCCGCGAGTTGTTCAGCCTCCGTGGGCGCCGTCTCCCGATCGATGAACAGGAATTCGGTGCGCAGCAGCCCGCAGCCCTCGGCGCCATGGACGACGGCCGCCGCCGCATCCGTCACATTGCCCAGGTTTGCGAATACTTCGACGCGCGTGCCGTCGAGCGCACGGCATTCGATTTGCGCTTCGGCCAGGGTCTTGGCGCGGCTCATGAGCCGGGATTCGACCGCCGCCCGCGCCTGCTCGATGGCGGCTGCGGCCGGCGCCGTCTGCAGCGTGCCGGCGTCGGCATCGACGATCACGGTGGCGCCGTCGGCGATGTCGCGGATTCCCGAACCCAAGCCGACCAGCATGGGGATGTCCATGGCGGCCGCCAGGATCGCCACGTGCGAGGTGGCGCCGCCGCCGCTCAAGCAGATGGCGACCAGCCGCTGCCGGTCGAGCGCGGTCAATTCCGACGGCAGCAAATCGTCGGCGACCAGCACGGCTCGCTCGGGCAATGGAATGTTCATCGGCCGCGCTTCGCCGGCGAGCGCCAGCAGCACATGCGATTCCACGTCGAGCAAGTCATCGACCCGTTCGCGCAGGCGCGAATCCTCGAGCGCCTGGAGCGCACTGATAGACCGGCGGATCGCGGTGCGCCAGGCGAAGCCGGCGCTCTTGCCCGCGGCGATGAATTCATGCGCTGCCTCGTTCACCTGGGGATCGTCGAGGAATTCCAGGTGCGCGGCGATGATTTCGCGGCGGGTGGCTCCGCCCGTCGCGGCCACGCGTTCGAGCCGCATACGGACATTGACCCGCGCCTGTTCCAGTTCAGCGCGTTCTCTGCCTGAGTCCGCGCCATGCTCGGCGACTGCGATCTCGCGACGCTCGATTCGAGTTGCACGGCCGACCGCAACGCCGGCAACGGCGATCACGCCGCTGGGAACGCCGGCTGCGGCGAGCGAGCGCGGCGCGGTGGTCGGTGCAGTCTTCGAGGAGTCCGGCGCGGTCCCCTCGGCGGCACCGTGACCCGCGGCGGATTCCATGCGCAGCGCTTCCTGGATGCCGGCCACCAGGCTTGCCACGGACTGCGGGGCGTCGGCGCCGCTCGCCTGGATGGAAAGCTCGTCGCCCTGGCGGACGCCGAGCGCCATGATGGCGACCACGCTGCGTGCATTCGCGGTGCGCCCATGGGCGCGCAGCGTCGCCTGGGCGCCGAATGCCTTGGCGCGTTGCGCCAGCAGCGCCGCCGGCCGGGCATGCAGCCCGTGGCGCAGGGTCACGATGAGGGTGTGACCGGCGGCCGCCTCTCGGTTCGGCGGGTCGACCGCCCGGGGCGTCGTCGTGCTGGCCGCGATTTCGAACAGCACCTCGCCTGAGGATACCAAGCCCGGCGCGCGGCGTTGCTGCAGTCGCAGACCGTCCATGGACGTCACCAGGATCGGCGTCATGAGACTCTTCGCGCCGCGCGCCACGACATCGAGATCGAAGCGGATCAGTTCATCGCCCGCGCGGACGCTTGCGCCCGGCCGAACGCGCGCTTCGAACCCGCGCCCGCCCAGCTGAACGGTGTCGACGCCGACGTGAACCAGCACGTCGATGCCTTGAGCGGTGCGGATCGACACGGCATGTGCGCTCGCCGGCAGGGTGACGATCTCGCCGGCGCAGGGTGCGACAAGAATTCCGCCGGTAGGGTCGATGGCAACCCCGTCGCCGAGCATGCGTCCCGCAAATACGGGGTCCGGTACTTCGTCGAGCGTGCCGCACCAGCCATCGAACGGCGCCAGGATCTGTAGGATCGACATTCGCCGCTTACTCCCCGACCTCGAGCCAGTCGATCGCCCACATTGGATCCAGCCGCGGCCGCGCGAAACGCAGACACAGGTCATGGCGGCCCGGCAGACGGGGCAGTCGCTGCGCCGGCAGGGTGGTCACACCTCGGTCCGAAGCCGCCGGCGCGAGCGGCACGAGAGCGAGCGCCGGCGTATCGCAAGCGTCGGCATGAATCTCGAGCTCGCCCGCTGCGCTGCGTGCGTCGCCGACGCGAATCTTGGCCGCATCCGCACCGAGCTCATAGTTGAACGGCAGGGGGGCGACGGCGGCAACGATGCGCGGACCCCCCGACAGGTCGACTCCGCGCTCGATCCAGCACGGGTTCATGATATCGACGGCGAGCGGTGCGTACGCCGCGCGCGCGCCCGCAGCGTCGCCGCGACGGCCAGGCTCCAGCAGCAGCCCGATGGCATCGCTGCATAGTTCGAGATCGTGACTGTCGCGGCGCCGCGACGCCGTTGCATCGAAGCGCGTCGTCCAAGTGCGCGAGACCTGTTCGGCGCCGGCGAAGGCCGCGGCGCGGACCTCGGTGCCGGCGGGCACGGTCAACGGCGTGCCGTAGCGCGCCGACTGTGCCGAGGGATCGCGGCCATCGAGCGTAAAACGAATCTCGCCGGGTGCTGCGGCGCCGGCCTGGTTCGACAGAATCACGGCGTAGCTCCCGGCATTGCGCGAAATCTGGGCAGCCGGCGCAAACACGCTGTCGGCATAGTTCAAGCCGAGCGCCCGATAGCGGGCGAACATGGGCACGAGCCGTTCCAGGAAATCCGGCCAGCGGCGGCGTTGCGGCGCCGACCAGCCCACTTCGGCGACCGCCGCCGCACGCGGCAGAGCCATCCATTGGACGCGCTCTTCGGTTTGCATGTGTTCAGTCCACAGATTCGCCTGGATGCCGAGCACGTGATGCCGTTGGACCTCGCTGAGCGCTGCATCGTGCGGCTCGAAGCCATACACGTCCTCGAGCGACACGACTTTCAGCCGGCCGGGCGGTTCCGTGGGGAGCGCACTCTGACGGTTGTCGAAGTAGAGCGTCGGCCAGGGCGCCAGTATGGCGTCGTTGCCGGCGAGCGCAGCGGTGTGCGCTCCGGCAACGCCATGCCACGACATGACGATGGCATCCTTCCCGAGCCCCGGTTGCAGAATCTCGTCCCAGCCGATGATTCTCCGCCCATGCGCCGCAAGGTAGCGGCCGATTCTTTGCGTGAAGTAGGCTTGCAGCGCGCCGGAATCGCGGATGCCGAGTTCCCGGGCGCGCGCCTGCACCTCCGGCGAGGCATTCCACTCGTCCTTGACCGCCTCATCGCCGCCGATGTGAACGGTGGGGCTGGGAAAGAGCTCGACGACTTCTGCCAGCACATCCTCGAGAAAACCGAAGGTGTGAGGTTCCACATTGAAAAGGTGTGTGTGCACGCCCCAGCTGGCGGAGACGCGCAGCTCTCCCTCGCGGGCGGCTCCCACGGACGGATACGCGGCGATCGCAGCCGTCGCATGGCCCGGCATCTCGATCTCCGGGACGATCTGCACATGGCGGGCCGCCGCGAAACGCACGATATCGCGCACCTCGTTTTGGGTGTAGAAGCCGCCGTAGCGAGTGCCGTCCGGGTCGACGCGCCATGCGCCCACGGAAGTCAGGCGCGGATACTTGCGGATCTCGAGCCGCCAGCCCTGATCGTCGGTCAAATGCCAGTGCAGGACGTTGAGCTTGTGCCACGCCATCCAGTCGATCATGGAGCGAATGAAGGCGGGCGATTGAAAATGCCGCGCGGAGTCGAGCATCAAACCTCGCCACGCGTAAGCCGGCGCATCGCGGATGGTCTGCGCCGGGATCTGACCCGCATTGAGGCCCGGCGGCAAGAGTTGCCAGAGAGTGACGGCGCCGTAGAACAGTCCCGCCGCCGAACTGGCGGACACCGTAATCCGGTGCGGCTCGACCTTGAGCCCGTAGCCTTCGGGACCGAAGCCGCGCCGGTGCCGGAATGCGATTGTATTCGTGTCCGGGGCATCGATACTCGCGGTGCCGGCGCCGGCGCCGGTGCCGTTGGCGATCGGCAGAGTCAGCCCATTGGTCCGCGTCCACAGCTCAACGAGGTAGCGGGCCGCGTCATCGGCATCGCGATCGCCTCGCGGCACGCGCACCTCAGTTCTTGGATCGAGATTGAACGAACCGGGGGCCGAGCTGACTTCAGCGGGGAGCGGAATGACGCCGCTCCGGGCCGCCGCGGGCAATGAGAGAGTCACGGCAAGGGCGACGGCCTGCGCCGCCGCCCTTCGTGTCCGCACGATTCTCGAGCCATACCGCACGGATCGCACTATAACCACTCTGCGCGATCGGCGTGCGGCGGCCGACCCTCTACAGCTTGAAGCGGAAATTCAGGTAGTACTGCGAGCCGTTCTTGTAGAAGGCCCGAGGCTGAACCTGGCTCAGGCCATAGTACTTGAGGGTGGGGTTGTTCAGGTTCATGCCGTCGAGCGTGATCGAGAAGTGCTCGTTCATGGTGTAGCCCAGCGATGCGGACAGGGTTCCGATGGCGTCCTGAGTGAACGCCGAGCTTCGGTCGAGGCCGCTGTAGAACGCCGAGCGGTAGGTGTACGACACCCGGGCATTGAACATCGTGTTCTCGAAGTAAGCGCTGGCGTTGTAAGTATTTTTCGACGCGCCCACCAGGCGATTATCTCCGCCGGGCGCCACCGCCGACGTCTGCTTTGCGTCGGCATAGGTGTAGTTACCTTGAAAGCCGATGTTGTCAGTGAATGCTTGGCTGTAGGCGAACTCCACGCCATCGACCCGGCCTTTGGCGTTGACAGGCACCGTCAAGTTATAGGGCACCACGGAGCCGTTCGGGAATTGCGAGCTGTAGGTGGTATAGCTCTTGATCTCGGAACCGTAGCCCACGTAGTTGCGCAAATCCATGTAGAAAGCAGTTGCCGACAGCAGCGAGCGCTTCGCGAAATACCACTCCAACCCCGCATCGAAGTTGGTCGAGCGGATCGGTTTCAAGTCCGGATTACCGCCCGACCCGCTGCCGACTCCGCCTACCGCTCCCGGCGGCGTGAGATTGGTGAATCCCGCCAGCGCCGAGTAGTCAGGACGCGTCATGGTCCCGGAGGCGGCGAAGCGGGCCACCAACTCGGGACTCAGATCGAGCTTCAAATTCGCGCTCGGCAGGACGTCGTTGTAGTTGTGCTCGCGCTCGAGGCCCGCAAACGGCCCGAACGCCGACGTCAATATGGCGCCGGGAGTGGTTTTATCCACCTGCGTGTAGCTGATGGCGTCTTCCTGAGTGTGCACGTAGCGAACCCCCACGTTCGCCGCCCAGTTGTCGCCCTTGAAATCCGCTTGGACGAAGGCAGCCGAATTCTTTTCGTGCACGGCGAACAGGTACTGGTAGTACAGACGCGTGATCGGGTCGCGATTGACGTTGTTGGGACTGTCGTATGCGGCCAGCTGGGCCGGCGTCCAATACCAGATACCCGTCGGGATATTGCCGCCGAAGGTGTCGAAGTTCGACGGATAGTTCGAGAACGTCGTCGGATAATTCGCCGTGCTCGTGCCTCCGCCGTTGACGCCGCTGAACGTCGGGCCCTGGGCGATGGCGTTGAAGGAGGTGCGGTCATGCGCCTCGTAACGCACGCCGAACTTCAAGTCCTTCCAGGCGCCGCTGTCGATCTTGTAGTCGCTGTCGATTTTCGCCCACTTCTCCTTGTCTTTGACGTCGACGTCCTGCGCGCCGAAGATCCAGCCGAATGTGACCGGTACGCCGCCCGGAGTCGGCGTCGTGTTGTTGGTGGCGCCCAAGTTGAAGTCCGGCGCTCTGCCGAGGCCGTTCAATTGATAGCCGGCGCCGGTGCCGAGCCCGGGCTGCGTCTCCGATACATTTTGCGTAGGCGTCTTGCCGTCGCCCCAGGAATATCCGACCTGCCCGAGGAACGACAGAACATCGGTGGCCTTCCATGTGGTGTCGAGATTGACGAAATTCGCGGTGGCGGTTTCATCCGGTCGCGAGATCTGATCGTAGACGCCATAGAACGTGCCATTGGGTTTCCCCGTAATAGGGTCGAAGGTCGTTACACCGGTAAAGTTCGCCTTGGTCAGCGTGTTGCCCTGTACCACGTAACCCGGATCCGGACTTTGACCTGCGCCGGAGTTGATGAAGTGAGTCGACCACAGCAGGTAATTGCGGTTGTAGTTGCTGGCGAGAAGCCTCGATGAAAAGCCCGTTAGATCCAGAGTGAGATCGTCGGTCGGCTTGAACTCGAGGTCGACCATGCCGCCGTTGCGCTCGCGTTTTTGTTCGAAGAACGCGGCGCCGATATCGGTCGGGTACTGGACGTTGGCAAGATCAGGGTGCGCGGTCGCCACGGCACTGCCGGGCGCAATGGTCTCGTAGCCCAAAACCTCGACGCCGTCGCGGCGCAGGTGCCGCGTCTCGGAGAAGAGCTGCAACATCACGCCGAAATTATTCGCATCGTTCTTGAAATTGCCGAGAACGCTGTATTGTCCGTCGGTCTTCGAGGGCAGATCCGCGTACACGGCGCCGGCCGACGCCTCGAGGGTAAATTCCTTGGAAAAATCCAGCGGCTTGCGGGTGATGATGTTGACCGAGCCTGCCACACCGCCCTCGACGAGCGATGCGCTGGAACTCTTCTCGACCACCACCTTGCTCACGATCTCCGAGGGCAGCAGGGTGTAGCTGACGCTGCGGCCGACGGTCTGGACCTGGTCGAGCACGAACCAATCGCCGGCCGCGACTCCGTGACCATTGATTAAGGTTTGCGTCAGACTGGGATTCGTGCCGCGCATGCTGACGCGGTCGTTCTCGTCGAAGCCGCCTTCGTTGGCGCCCGCGGCGCTGGTGGTGACGCCCGGCAAGCGCGCGAGGGAGTCGGCGACATTTTTGTCCGGCATTTTGCCGATGTCTTCCGCGGTGATCACTTCAGTGAGTTGCGTGGAGTCGCGCTTCACCTCGAGTGATACATCGAGAGATTTTCGGAGGCCGGTAACGACGATTTCGTCGAGCGGGCTGGTATCGGTGGCCGGAGCCGCCAGCGCCAATGACGGAGGCACGAGCATCGCGAGGCCGAGTGCCGACTTGACCGCCAATGCGATCCGATTCATATAGAGATCCCCTGTCCGATTCATACTAATGCTCCCTGTCCTGTCACCAATTCGGTTTGAAATTCGCTGCTGCCGGTGGTGGCGGTCGTTGCCGCGTCGCTCGACCCTATCCCGTCGAGGCGTCGTCCTGTCCACACCAGTTAAGACCCAATATAATACCAATTATCAAAATCTGCTAGTGCCGTGTAATAAACACATAATATATTCCTAAATAACTAGCAAAAATAATGAGTTATTATGATTTTATATCGGGTGTTGTTCTAAAAGTGGTATTTGTTTGGTATTGTTCCAATGACTGAAAACATACCGGAAGCGCGATTCCACCCCATGACATCACTCGCCAAAGCGGTCGGCCCTCTCGACGGTCGCGGCAATTTGCCGCTGTATCAAGAGCTGCAGCGGGCGCTGCGCAAGGCCATCGACAGCCGAATCCTCGGCCCGGACGACGCGCTGCCCTCGGAACGCGATCTCGCCGCGGATTTCGAGGTGTCGCGTATTACGGTGCGCAAGGCGCTCGACGGGCTGGTGGCCGACGGCCTGCTCGTACGGCGGCAGGGCGCCGGTAATTTCGTTTCGGCGCGCGTCGACAAGAACTTCGCGATGTTGACGTCATTCTCCGAGGACATGCGCGCACGCGGTCGCACGCCGCACAGCGTGTGGCTGAAGCGCGCGGCGGGCACGGTGACGCCGGAAGAGGCACTCGCTCTACGCTTGAGTCCCGGCACGCCGGTGTTCCGCTTCAATCGAATTCGCTGTGCGGACGATGCGCCGATGGCGCTGGAATACGCGACCATCGTGGCAACGGCGTTGCCCTCGCTCGAGGCTGTCGACACCTCGCTCTATGAAGCGCTGGAGCGCGCCGGCCAGCGTCCGGTGCGCGCGCTGCAGCGCTTGCGGGCCGTGCTGCTGACCGGCGATCAGGCCGAGCTGCTCAAGGCCAAGCCCGGTGATGCCGGCCTGCTCGTCGAGCGGCTGGGGTCGCTGCCCGATGGGCGGGCGATCGAGTTTTCGCAATCTTTTTACCGCGGCGACACGTATGACTTCGTCGCCGAGTTGAGCGCCTCGACATGAGTGCAGCGCGCCCCAGAATGGCCGAGGGCACTCGTATGTTCCAGGAGGCTGCCGGCGCGTCGGATGCCGTGCGGGCGCAGTTGCAGTGCGACGCTGCCGCCATCGCGGCGATCGGCAGAGAAGTGCGCCGACTGGCCCCCCGCGCCGTGATCACCTGTGCGCGCGGCAGCTCGGATCATGCCGCCACCTACGCCAAGTACTTGATCGAGACTCGCGCCGGGGTGCTGACCGCATCCGCTGCGCCCTCGGTCAGCTCCATTTACGGCGTCGCGCAAGATCTTCGCGGATGCTTGGTTATCGCGCTCTCCCAGTCCGGGCGCAGTCCCGACTTGCTCGCGTCGGTCGCGGCGGCCAAGGCGGCCGGAGCCACGATTCTCGCCCTGTGCAATACCCCCGGCGCGCCACTGGCCGCCGCCGCGGACTTGGTAATCGAGCTGCGCGCCGGCGTCGAGACCAGCGTCGCCGCCACGAAATCCTACCTCGCCACGCTGGCCGCGCTGATTCGAATGGTGGCCGCTTGGACGCAGGACGCGGCGCTCGAATCGGCGGTCGATACTCTGCCGGCGATGATGGATCAAAGCTGGGCGCTCGATTGGTCCGCGGCGCTGCCGCCGCTCGAATCGGCCGCGCATCTGTACGTGGTGGGCCGCGGGTTGGGGCTCGGCGCCGCGCAGGAAACGGCACTCAAGTGCAAGGAAACCTGCGGCCTGCATGCCGAGGCCTTCAGCAGCGCGGAATTACGCCATGGTCCCTACGCTCTGCTGGGTCCGGGATTTCCGGCGCTGTTGCTGGCGCAGCGCGACGCCACACAAGCGGGGATCGAGGTCCTGGGCGGCGAACTGGCGCACCGCGGCGTGCCGGTGCTCATCGCCGGCGCGCAGGCGGAAGGCGCCGTCGTGCTGCCCACCATTCAGGCAACCGCCGAGGTCGCTCCGATATTGCTGGTGCAAAGCGCATACCGATTGATCGCCACTCTCGCAGTACGGCGCGGGTTCGATCCCGATCACCCGGCACACCTGCGCAAGGTCACGGAGACCGTGTGACGCGCACCGCACTGGCGAACGGCCGGCTTCTGACCCGGGAGGGGCTGGTGAGCGGGCAGACCTTGCTCCTCTCCGGGGCGCGCATCGAAGCGCTGGTCGACCCTAAGGATTCGCGCTGTCGAGACGTGGTTACCGTGGATCTCGAGGGGCAACTCTTGCTGCCTGGATTCATCGACGTGCAAGTCAACGGCGGCGGCGGCGTACTGTTCAACGATGACCCCAATCCTGAGTCCATCCGCGCCATCGGCGCCGCGCACCGGCGCTTCGGCACCACGGGCTTCCTGCCCACGCTGATCAGCGACGATCTCGACACCATCGGACGCGCAATCGATGCCGTGCAATCGTCCCTCGATGCCGGCATGCCCGGCGTCCTCGGCATTCACATCGAGGGACCGTTCCTCAACTGGGCGCGCCGCGGAGTGCACGACTCCAAGCACCTGCGGCCGCTCGACACCAGCTTCGTGTCGCTGCTGAGCCGGCTGCGCGGCGGGCGAACGGTTCTGACCTTGGCGCCGGAGATGACCACGCCGGAAATCATCGCGAAGCTCGCTGCGAGCGGCGTCTTGGTGTCCGCAGGGCATAGCGAAGCCAGCTTCACCGAGACCACCGCCGCCATCGCGCACGGACTGCGGGGCTTCACGCATTTATTCAACGCGATGGCGCGCATCGAGCCGCGCGAACCCGGGATCGTCGGCGCCGCGCTGTACGATGACGAAACCTGGTGCGGAATCATCGTCGACGGCCACCACGTCGACCCCATCATGCTGAAGCTGGCGCTGCGCTGTAAGCGTCACGATCGATTCATGTTGGTTACCGATGCCATGCCGGCGGTGGGATCCGCGGAACCCACCTTTGTCCTGCAGGGCCGTACGATTCGAGTCGTTGACGGCATTTGCCGCGACGAGAACGGAACCCTCGCGGGCACCGCGCTCGACATGGCCGCCGCGGTGCGCAACGCGGTGTCGCTGTTGGGACTCGATATCGTCGAGGCCGCGCGCATGGCCAGCGAATACCCCGCCGAATTTCTCGGGCTTGGCCACGAACTCGGGCGCATCGCGCCGGGCTACCGCGCGAATCTAGTGCTGCTCAACGACGATCTCGAAGTGCAGAGGACTTGGATCGAGGGGCTGGTGTCGGAATAATGTTTCGGCAGCGCTTCACAGCAAGAACGCTTCATACGGCCGGGTGAAGTACGCCATCGCGCGATCCGGGACCACGGGAGCGCGCCTGTAAGGAAAGCCTGACGCGAGTTATCGTACGAGCGCCGCGCATTTATTTGGCGGGCCTCAGCGGCTTGACGGTGCTGAGCGCGTCGAGCAGGGGTCGCTTGGGATACTTGCCGCAATCGGCGAGCAACGCGGCCTGAAAGGAGTTCAAGGAATCTGCGTCGAAAATATGGCTGCCGGATCGTGCAACGGAAAAGCCGAACAGCCACATCATGATGGTGGTTGCGCTCTCCGGGTCGGTGCGCGCCAGCTCCACATGCCGCGATGCGAAAGTCGCGCATTCGAGGGTGGTGAGATTCATCGGGTTCTTGGGCTCGGGTTTGACGACGGCCAGCGCATCCAACAGGCTCTCAGCGGGGTTGGCCTTGCACTCGTTGTCCAACGCGAACCCGAATGGCGCCAGCGCCTCGGGGTACATGACATGCGCGCCGGACTTGGCGACGGAATAGCCGAACAGCCACATCACCGTGTTGAGCGAATCCGCCGTCGGATTCGAGGCGGCGGCGGGCAGGACTTCGTTCTCGTATTTTCCGCAGCTTACCGTGGCGAGATTCAGCTGGGCTGCGCGGCTCATGCAGGGAGCCAGGCAGACACCCAAGGCGATCATGGCGAACAATTTCATCAATGGGACTCGCAGACTGCGCCGACACGTTGGCGGCAATGGCACTATGACACCTTGCAATGACGATGAGTTCGGGGGATGTGTCTTGTCAGGCGCTCCATGTACAGGTAAATGACGGGGGTCGTGTACAGAGTGAGGAACTGCGACAACAGCAAGCCGCCGACCATGACCACGCCCAACGGCCGGCGCAATTCCGAGCCGGCACCGGTCCCGAACGCCAGCGGCAATGCGGCAAGCAGCGTCACCAGGGTCGTCATCATGATCGGCCTGAAGCGCGTCATCGACGCCTTGAAGATCGCCGTTTGAGGATCCGCGCCCTCCTCCTCGAGCGCCAGCGCTTGATCCACCATCATGATGCCGTTCTTCTTGACGATGCCGATCAACAGAATCACGCCAATGAGTGCGATCAGCGAAAAATCATAGTGCAGGAGCATGAGCGCCAGCAGTCCGCCGATGCCGGCCGAAGGCAGCGTGGACAGGATGGTGAGCGGGTGGATGTAGCTCTCGTAAAGCATTCCGAGGACGATGTAGATCGCCAGCAGCGCCGCGCAAATCAGAAACGGTTGCCCTGCGAGCGACTCTTGAAACGCGCCCGCGCTGCCGGCGAATAGCGAGGTCAAGCCGGATGGGGCGCCGACCGATTGGGCCTTGGCCCGCACCGCTTCCACCGCGTCGCCCAGTGCGGCACCGGGCGCGAGATTGAACGACAGCGTGACCGCCGGGAATTGCCCGTCGTGGTTGACGGTCAACGGTGCGGGCGAATGCTCCAGATGGCTGATGGCGCCGAGTTGGACCGGCATGCCGGAGCGGGACGGGACGTAGAGCGCTTTGAGTGCATTCTCGTCGAGCTGCTGCCGTGGGTCGACTTCCAGGATGGTCCGATAGACATTCAGCTGCGTGAAGTAGCTCGCAACCTGGCGCTGTCCGTAGGCATCGTACAGGGTGTCGTCAACCGCCTGAGTCGTCACGTCGAGGCGCGCCATCGCGTCCCGGTCGAGGTGCACGGTCACACCCGGTGCGGCCGGATCGATGTCGGCCTCGACATCGCGGATCTGCGGAATTCTTCGCAAGCTGTCGAGCATGATCGGCGCCCAATGCCGCAGCTCGTACAGGTTCGGGTCTCTCAGCGTGTATTGGAACTGCGTTTTGCTCACTCGCGCGCCGATCGTGAGATCTTGCCGGGCCTGAAGGTGCAGCGCGATATCAGGAATGTCCGAGACGCGTTTGCCGATGCGCCGTATCACCGTGTAGACGGAGTCCTTGCGCTCGCCGAACGGCTTCAAGTCGATCGACATGCGCCCGATATTGGTGGAGGGATCTCCCTCCACCCAAAAATAGACATTTTGAATGTCCGGATCCTCGCGGACTCGCGCCGCGAGCGCGCGCATGCGCGACACCATCGCAGTATACGAGATATCCGGCGCGGCCTCGGTCACGCCCGCGATCAGCCCATTGTCCTGCTGCGGGAAGAAGCCTTTGGGGACCACGATGTAGAGCCCCACCGTCGTCGCCAGCGTGAGCCCCACCGCCGCCAGAACCTGCGGACTGTGCGCGAGCGACCAGCGCACGCCGCGTTCATAGACCGCGAGCATGCGATTGAACGCGTGGCCGATCTGAACGTGTATCCAGCTCGTCGAATTCACGTCTTCTGGCCGCAGCCATCTGACGCAGAGAACCGGTGTCAGGGTCAGCGATACCAGTCCCGAAATCAAAATCGCGACCGTCGCCGTTCCGGCAAACTCTCGGAACAGGCGCCCCACGACGCCTCCCATGAACAGGACCGGTATGAACACGGCCACCAGAGAAAACGTCATCGACATGACGGTGAAACCGATTTCCCGGGAACCGTTCAGTGCCGCGCTCAGGGAGTCTTCGCCGTGTTCGACGTGCCGCAAAATGTTCTCCAGCATCACGACCGCGTCATCGACGATGAATCCCACGGAAATCGTCAGAGCCATCAGGGAGACGTTATCGAGGCTGTAGCCGAGGACGTACATGACGGCCATCGACCCGAACAGCGACAACGGAATCGTCACCGCCGGGATCAACGTCGCGCGCGCGCTTCCAAGAAACAAGTAGATGACGACCACGACGAGCACGCACGTGATCAGCAGCGTGAACTGCACGTCGCGAACCGAGGCGCGGATGGTCTGCGTCCTATCCTGAAGCAGCGTCATGTGAACCGACGCGGGCAAGTCGCGCTCGAGCGAGGGAATGATCTTCCGCACCTTCTGTACGGTGGCATTCATGTTGAAACCCGCTTGCTTGTGCACGTCGATCATTACCGCTTGGGTGTTGCCGATCCATGCGCTTTGCTTGATGTTTTCGACGCTCTCCACCACGGAACCCACGTCGCCTAGGCGAGTGACGGCTCCGCCTCGCGTCGAAACGATCAGGGCCGCGTACTCGGCGGCGTGATTGAGCTGATCGTTCGAGTCCAGCGTCACGCTCGTCCGCCCGCTGTTCAGCGTTCCCTTGGCGCCGTTGACCGTCGATGCGGCGATGAGCTGGCGGACGTCCTCGAGAGTACGGCCCAGGGCCGCGATTCGGCCGGGATCGACGCGCACTCGAATCGCCGGCTTCTGCTGGCCGTGATAATCGACGAGGCCGACGCCGGGTACCCGCGAAATCTGCGGCGCCAGATAGTTCTCGACGTAATCGTCGACCGCAGCGATCGGCAGGCTGTCGGAGTACACGGCGATCGTCATCAACAGTGCATCTGACGGATTGGCCTTCTCGAACGTCGGCGGGTGCGGCAGATTCTTCGGCAGATCTCCGAGCGCCGCGTTGATGGCACCCTGTACGTCGACGGCGGCGACGTCGACGCTGCGGCTGAGGTCGAACTGCACGTCGATGGAACTCGAACCGAGCGTGCTGCTGGAGGTGAGCGAAGTGACCCCGGGGAGATTGGCAAGGGCGCGCTCGAGGGGCGCCGTGATGCCCGCGGCCACCGTTTCGGCGCTGGCGCCGGGCAACTCGGTGGTGATGCCGATGGTGGGGATATCGACTTGCGGCACGCCCGAGATCGGCAGCTGAGTGTAGGACGCCACTCCCAGGAACAGGATGCCGAGCATCAGCAGGGACGTGGCGATGGGACGTCGAATGAACCAGGCGGAGAAGTTCAAGGGACCTTCACAGGAGTAGCGCTGCTACGGTACCAAGCGGACCGGGACGTTCGGTTGGAGCCGAAAGTGTCCCTCGGTCACGACGCGCTCGCCGCCGTGGAGTCCGCTGTCGACGATCGAGCGGTCGTCTTGTACGCCGACGAGGTGGATTGTCCGCGCACGCGCGACCAAATCGCTCGACACCACGTAGACGAACGTGCCTTCCGAGTTCTGTTGCACCGCCGATGTCGGCATCGTCAGGGCGTCCGGCAGCACTCGCAGGCGCGTGGCTACGGTCACGAACTGGCCGGGCCAGAGATTGTCGCGCGCATTGGGAAACGCGGCCTTGCAACGCACGGTGCCGGTCACCGCGTCGATTTGATTGTCGATCAAGGTCAGCTCCCCTCGATCGAGGACCTGCCGTCCGTCTTGCGTGGACGCGGTCACGGGCACGGGCCCTCGCCGTTGTGCGTCGCGCAGCTCGGGCAGCCGGTCCTGGGGCAGCGCGAAGCTCACGGTGATCGGTTGAATTTGAGTGAGAACGGCAAGTCCCCCCGCATCGCCGACATGCACCATATTTCCGGCATCGACCAGCCGCGCACCGATACGCCCGGCAAACGGCGCGCGAATGGTCGCGTAGGAGAGCGACAGCTTGGCAAGTGCGATTTGCGCATCGTCGTTCTCGACCGTCGCGGTGAGCTGATGGACGGCGGCGAGCGCGGTGTCACGCGTCTGAGCCGTGGTCGATTCCTGCTGCAGCAGCGTGTCGTAGCGCTCGAAATCGCGCTTGGCGTTCTCGAGCAGAGCCACATCCCGGTCGCGCTGCGCTTTGGCCGCCTGCAGCTGCGCGCGAAATGGCAATGGGTCCAACTCGATGAGCACCTCGCCGCTCGCAACCAGCTGTCCCTCGCGAAAACGCACGCTTTGGATGGGAGCGTCGATGCGCGGGCGCAACACGACGGTGTTCAGCGCGAGTACGGTGCCGACGCTCGAAACCGAAAGGTCGACCGGACCGCGCTTGACGGCGGCTACCTGGACCGGAATCGCGTCGTCCCGGCCGCTGTTCTTGCCGGTGTTCCCCGTCGCGGCGTCGAGCCGCCACACCACGAGCGCGATGAGGCCGGCCGATAGAAAGGCGATCGCGATTTGATGAGGTCTCACCTGCATGAAGGATTTTTCTCGGCCGGGGTCGCAGAGTTATACCTCAGAACTCGCGATCGAACACGCGATCCTCGCGCGTCGATCGCAGCGAAATGGGGCTGCGAGCCTATCTTGCCGAACCGCAAACGGTTCGAGTCATCTTTACTTTTTTGTAATCTAAATCGCTGGTTTCGTCATCTCGGCACAGACCGCCTCGGTCACCTGCGCCGTGGTCGCAGTCCCGCCGAGGTCGCGTGTGTGCAGAGCGGGATCGGCCGTGACGCGTTCAATCGCCCGCATCACCCGCCCGGCGGCCGCGGGTTCGCCCAGATGATCGAGCAACATCACCGCCGACCAGAACGTCCCGATGGGATTGGCCAGTCCCCTGCCCATGATGTCGAACGCTGAGCCGTGAATCGGCTCGAACATGGACGGATAGCGGCGTTCCGGATCGATATTGCCGGTGGGTGCAATACCAAGGCTGCCGGCGAGCGCGGCGGCGAGATCGCTGAGAATGTCGGCGTGCAGGTTGGTGGCGACAATCGTGTCGAGCGAGGCCGGCCGATTGACCATCCGTGCCGTCGCGGCATCGACCAACTCCTTGTCCCAGGCGATATCGGGGAACTCCTTGGCGACCTGTACGGCGATCTCGTCCCACATGACCATTGCATGCCGCTGAGCATTGCTCTTGGTGATCACCGTCAACTGTTTGCGCGGACGCGACCGCGCCAGGCGGAATGCGAATCGCATGATGCGCTCGACTCCCACTCGGGTCAGGATCGACACATCCGTCGCCACCTCGATGGGGTGTCCCTGGTGCACGCGGCCGCCCACACCAGCATATTCACCCTCGGAGTTTTCGCGCACGATCACCCAATCCAGATCTGAGGAGCCGCAGCGCTTGAGGGGCGCGTCGACGCCCGGCAATATGCGGATCGGGCGGACGTTCGCATACTGATCGAGTCCCTGGCAGATCTTCAGACGCAATCCCCACAGGGTGACATGATCAGGAATGTCGGGATCCCCCGCCGAGCCGAACAGGATGGCGTCCTTGCCGCGCAGCGCATCGAGGCCGTTTTCCGGCATCATCACGCCGTGATGCCGAAAATAGTCGCCGCCCCAATCGAAGTTCTCGAACTCGAAGGCGAACGATTCGCCCGCCGCGGCCAGCGCCTGCAACACTTGACGGCCCGCGGGAATCACTTCCTTGCCGATGCCATCGCCGGGGATGGTTGCTATGCGATATGTCTTCATTGCTTGCCTGCGTCGTTTGGGATATTGCGTCGTGCGGGAATCAACTGAGTCCATCCGAGAATCAACTGAGTCCATCCGAGGGGGGCGAGTTCTATCTTGCGCCCGCCGCGCCGTCAAGTGGCGCGGGTCGCGGAATCCCGATGCGCGCATCGCTGAAGCGTCCAATGAGTCGCGCGCGCGAAGCAGCGCGCGCGGGCTCAGCCGGCGCCGGGAGCCGCGAGCGCGAACGGGCCGGAGCGCAGCCGGGCGCGCAGATGACGAATGCACAGCCTGGTCTTTGCGGAATTGTCCGAGCGAATTTTCGTGACCGCCCAGACGTCGGCCGGCTGCCAGAATTTGCGCAGCACGTGCACCAGGTCTCCCCGTGTGAGGCTCTCGGCGACATCCCAATATGAGCGCAGCATGATGCCGTGCCCCTCCAGAGCCCATTGTTTGATCACGTCGCCGTGGTTGGAAGCGAGCGCCGCGCTGACGCGGACGTTTCGAGTCCCATCCGGCCCCTGCAAGGACCATCGGCCGAAGGTTTCATTCCGTTCGCGAATCAGCAGGCATGAGTGGCGCGAAAGGTCAGCCGGGCTTTCGGGCTCGTGGCGCGATCGCAAGTACTCGGGTGACGCACAGAGGATGCGCCGGCCGCGGGCGAGATGATGCGGTATGACGTGGTGTTCGCGTACGTCGCCGACACGGACGTCGATGTCGATGTCCTCGTCGACCAGATCCACCGATCGGTCCAGTATCTCCAGGTCGATCTCGAGCCCGGGATGCATTTTGACGAGTTCAGACAGCACGGGCGCCACGTGGTTTCGTCCGAGTCCGGAACTCGCCGCAATCCGCAGTCCTCCCCGTATCTCGACCTGGGTCTCCTCCAGCGTGCCTTCGAGCTGATCATAGACATCGAGTACCCGCTGAGCCCACGACAGCATCAGTTCACCGCGTTCGGTCACCGCCACGTGCCGAGTGGTGCGGTGAAACAACTTGACTTTCAAGGTGTGCTCGAGCATGGCGATGCGCTTGCTCACGTACGCCGGCGACGCACCCAGCTCGAGCGCCGCGGCAGCGAAGTTCGCGCGGCGCGCCGCGTGGATAAATACTCGGAGGTCCTGCGGCAGAATATTGTTCACGAAGTGTGTTCTCCGAAATCACGGGTTGTGGGGTTCCGCGGCAATCAAAAGGGACTAGTCTGCCGGCGCGGTACACGATAACAACGCGCGCGGCATCATGCACGGTCCGGAAGCTGGTTCGAAAGGGGAGCGCAGTGAGGAAATACAGGATAGCTCTGATTGCCGGCGACGGGATCGGCCAAGAGGTGGTGCCCGAAGGAGTCAGGGTACTCGACCAGGCCGGCCGTCGTTTCGGGATTTCGTTCGAATGGGATGAGCGTCCCTGGGGGTGCGAGTATTACGCGCGTACCGGGGAGATGATGCCCAGCAACGGGCTCGATGGCATCCGGCATCACGATGCCATCTATCTCGGTGCGGTGGGTTTCAAGGGTGTGCCGGATCACATCTCCCTCTGGGGGTTGCTGCTAAAAATCCGTAGGCAATTCCAGCAATACGTGAATTTGCGGCCGATCCGCCTGATGCCCCATGTCAAGTCGCCGCTTCGGGATCGTGTCGCCGGCGACATCGATATCATGCTGGTGCGGGAAAATACCGAGGGCGAATACTCGGACCGCGGCAACATACTGCACGAGGATACCGAGAACGAGACCGTCATCCAGGAAAGCGTGTTCACGCGCCGCGGCGTCGACCGGATCCTGCGGTTCGGGTTCGAGCTCGCCCGCAAGCGCGACCGTAAGCTGCTGACGTCGGCGACCAAGTCGAACGGCATTGCGATAACGATGCCGTATTGGGACGCGCGCACCGCGCTGATGGCAAAGGAGTATCCGGACATCCGGATGGATCACTATCACATCGACATCCTCGCGGCTCATTTCGTGCTGCGTCCGAATCGCTTCGATGTCGTGGTCGCGTCGAATCTGTTCGGCGACATCCTTTCCGACTTGGGATCAGCATGCACGGGCACGATTGGAATTGCGCCGTCCGCAAACCTGAATCCGGAGAGAAACTTTCCGTCCATGTTCGAGCCGGTGCATGGTTCCGCACCCGACATCTTCGGACGCAATATCGCCAATCCCATCGGGCAGATTTGGTCCGGAGCGATGATGCTCGATCACCTCGGGCATGCCGACGCCGCGCGCACCGTCGTTTCGGCGATCGAGCTGGTTTTGAACCAAGGACCCCACACACCGGATCTCGGCGGCACGGCAAGTACGCAGGAAGTCGGTCGCGCGGTTGCCGATGCAGTGTGCACGCTGAAGAATTGACGTGTGCCGCTTCGCAATCAAGTGCCATTGGAGCCCGCGCAGCGGGAACAGGTGATGGCAATCCGAGGCGCGGAAGGGCGGCACCCGTGGTACGCCGCGCTGTATGTGCAGGTTCTCGTGGGTATCGTGGCCGGCATCATCGTCGGTTGGGTCAATCCGCAAGCCGGCGAGGCCTTGAGGCCGATCGGCGACGTTTTCCTGAAAATGATCAAGATGATCATCGGCCTGGTCATTTTCTGCACGGTGGTCAACGGCCTCGGCGGCATGAGCGATTTGAAGAAAGTAGGCCGCGTGGGCGGCAAAGCGCTCATTTATTTTGAAGTTGTCTCGACGCTGGCGCTGCTGGTCGGCGCGGTCGTCGCGAACGTGGTAAGGCCGGGCGCGGGATTCAACGCCGATCCGGCCCGCTTGGACGCGGCCGCCGTGGCGACTTACGTCGGGCACGCTCAGCAACACAGTGCGGTTGATTTCTTGATGGGCATCGTGCCGAGCACCCTCTTCGACGCGTTTGCAAAAGGCGACACCCTTCCGATCATTTTCATCTCCGTGCTGTTCGGCTATGCGCTCTCGCGCCTTGGCGCACGCGGCAAACCCGTGGGCGCCGTGATCGAGTCCCTGGGTCAGGTCGTGTTCGGCATCATCCATATACTGATGCGCTTTGCGCCGCTCGGCGCCTTCGGCGCCATGGCATATACCATCGGCAGATTCGGCATGGGCTCCCTCAAGCCCCTGTTCGGACTCATAGCGACATTTTACGTGACGGGCGCTCTGTTCGTATGCGTCGTGATGGGCGCTATCTCCCGCTGGGCCGGATTCAATATTTTCAAACTAATGCGCTATCTGAAGGAAGAGCTGCTCATCACGCTGGGCGCGGCGTCGTCCGATGTCGCACTGCCGTCGCTCATGGAAAAACTGACTCATCTCGGCTGCTCCCGGTCGGTGGTGGGGTTGGTGGTTCCGACGGGCTACGTGTTCAACGCGGACGGCACCAGCATCTACATGACGCTGGCTGCGCTGTTCGTGGCGCAGGCCATGAACATCGAGCTCAGCCTCATGCAGCAGATGGCGATCTTCGGCGTCGCGATGCTGGCCTCCAAGGGCGCCAGCGGCATCACCGGCGCCGGCTTCATCGCATTGGTCGCCACCTTGTCGGTGGTCCCCGACATTCCCCTGGCCGGCATGGCGCTCATTCTCGGGATCGACCGATTCATGAGCGCCGGGCGCGCCGTCGTGAACATCATCGGCAACGCGGTCGCGACGGTGGTAATGGCGAGCATGGAAGGCGAGCTCGACGGCAACCGCATGCGCCGAATCCTAAGCGGTGCTCCGTTGGAAGACCGTCCGGCCGGCGATGTGATCCACGGGCCGGCCGCCGATACGATCCACGGGCGCCTCCAGTGCGCGCCCAGCGAGGCCGGCCGCCGAACGTCAATTTGATCCTACATTCACTCAACCTGATGGAGTCTTGCTCTATGAAAGTACTACTTGGTTTGGTGGCGGCCGCATCGACGCTGCTGCCGGTCGGCGCCTCTCTCGCCGATGGGGCCGCGGACAAGGCGCCCCTGCAGCTGGTCACGAAGATCGCCCTGCCGGGCATCGACGGTGATTTCGATCACTTTACCGCCGACGTGAAGGGTAATCGCCTGTTCCTGACCGCCGAGGAGCATCACACCGTGGAGGTGTTCGATCTGCGCAGCGGCAAGAAACTGCACAGCATCACCGGCTTCGATACCCCGCACAGCATCGTGTACGTTCCCGAAGCAAACAAGCTTTTCGTCGTGGACGGCGGCAAAGGCGGGTCGGTTCAGATTCTCGACGCAACCAGTTACGCGGCGCAGAAGTCGATCAAGCTCTCGGAGGACGCGGACGCACTGGTCTACGACAGTGCCGCCCATCTTCTATATGTCGGCAACGGCGGCAAAGAAGCCGGCAACGATTACTCCCTGGTGACGGTGATCGACACCAGCAAGGGCGAAAAGGTCGGCGACATCAAACTACCGTCGGCGAACCTGGAGGCGATGGCGCTTCAAAAGCAGGGCTCTTTGATGTACGTGAACATGCGAGACAAGAATCAGATCGGCGTCATCGACCGCAAGACGAATGCCATCGTGGCCACCTGGCAGCTGAGCAAGGTTTTGCACAATACACCGATGGTGTTGGACGAACCCAATCACCGCCTGTTGATTGCCGGCCGCAAGCCCGGCGTGTTCGGGGTCGTGGCAACCGACTCCGGCAAGGAGATCGCGACGCTGCCCGCCGGCGACGGCGTCGACGATATGTCCTTCGATCCGTCGACTAAAATGATCTACCTCGCGTGCGCGGAGGGAGTCGTGAGCGTATTTCGGCAAATCGATGCCGATCACTACGAAGCTGTCGGCAGCGTTCCCACCGGAAATCGGGGAAAGATCGGAATCCTGGTGCCCGAATTGCGCCGGTACTACGTCGTTTCGTCGAAGAAGGGTGCCGTACCGGCGCAGCTCTTCATATTCGACGTCGTGAATTGAGTGAACCGAACAGCGGCCGCCGCGGCGAAGGCGGCCGCTGTTCCCCTTTCACCCAACCCTAGGAGCCATCCATGATCAGACGCGAATTCGGAAAAATCTGCATCGGCACGCTGGGGTCCGCCCTGATATCCCACGAGGTGAAGGCGGCTGAGAGCCCGGCTCACTGTTCCAGTTCATTTCCCGACGTCCACGGGCTGACGGATTACGTCGCCAAGTTTGTCGTCAATACGGGTTACGATGCGATCCCCGCCGAAGTCATAGAACTCGGGAAAAAATCGATTCTCGATGGCCTCGGATTGGCGCTGGCCGGCTCGAAGGCGGAGACCGGCCCGCTCTGCATGAAGTACTTGAATGCTCTGGGCGCACTTCAAGGCAGCTCGACCATCATCGGCACTTCGCGAAAGACCGCGCCGCAGTTCGCCGCTCTGGTGAACGGCATTTCGATCCACGCGGACGACTTCGACGACACCCAGCTCGCGGTGGCCAAGGACCGCGTCTATGGCTTGCTGGTTCATCCCACGGTTCCGGTGCTTCCCGCGGTGCTTGCCCTGGGTGAACAGAGGAAGATTTCGGGCAAGGAATTGTTGCTCGCGTATCACCTCGGCGTGGAAGTCGAGTGCAAGATTGCCGAAGCGATTGCGCCGCGCCACTACGAGGACGGCTTCCACTCCACGGGGACCTGCGGCCCCTTCGGATCTGCGGCCGCCTGCTCCAAGCTGTTCGGGCTTGATCTCAACAAAACCTTGAACGCGTTCGGCATCGCGGGGAGTCAGTCCGCCGGGCTGCGGGAGAATTTCGGGACGATGACCAAACCGTTCCAAGCGGGCCACGCGGCCGAAAGCGGCCTGCAATCGGTTCAGCTGGCCGATATTGGCTGGACAGCCGCCACACAGATTCTCGAAGCACAGCGCGGCTTCTATCATGCGGCCGGCGGTTCCTTCGACCCGGCCGCGATTCTCGGCAAACTCGGCGCGCCGTGGTGCTTCGCGACCCCCGGGATTTCGCTCAAGCCATATCCGTCGGGCTCGCTCAGCCATCCTGCCATGACCGAAATGATGCGGCTCATCGAGCTGCACGATATTCGCCCCGCGCAGGTGAAGCAGGTGGAGGTGGGCGCCAATCACGCCATGACGCAGGCCCTCCTGCATCACAAACCTCAGACCGGATTGGAAGCGAAATTCAGCATGGAATTCTGCGTGGCGATTCTATTACTGCGTCGAAAGGCCGGTCTTGCGGAGTTCGCGAATCGAGTGGTGCAGGACGCTCAAGTTCAGGAAATGATCGCAAAGGTCAGGTACTACGTCGATCCGGAAGCGGAAGCCGCCGGCTTCGACAAGATGACTTCAATCATCAAGATCACCCTGAAGAGCGGCAAGACGATCTCCGGCCGGGCGAGTTTCGGCAAGGGAAGTCCGGCCGATCCGATGACGTTCGAAGAAACCGCCGCCAAGTTCAGGGGCTGCGCGGAATACGCCGAATGGCCGAAATCCAAGACGGACGCGCTGATCGCATTCGTGGCCCGCCTTGAGACCGCGCCGGTCATCAGTGGATTGACGCCGCTCCTCAGCAGCGAACCCGCGTGAGGAACTCGTGAGCGTGAGGAACTCGTGATTCAGCATCGATCCGCATCAGGACTCACGCAAACGAGAGGACAACACATCGATTGAGGTCCGTTGCCTGCGTGAGACAGGCGCTGGACAAGTATTTACGGCTGGGCAATCGCCAACTAGGGGGAAACATTTTGAATAATAAGTCATATCGCGCATTCGTTGCGCCGGCGGCATCATCGTCGCTCAGCGAGTACTCGTGGGCGCTCGATCATCGGTCATCGAGAGAGCGTCCGCGCGGCGCTCCGCGCCGAAGACCCACGCGCGCACGGGCGCTTGCCGCCATGGGCGCCGTCCTCGCAATCGGTGCCATGGGGTCGACGTTCACCCGGGCCGCCGAACCCACCGATGAGGAGGCGGACAAGCCCTTGCTGGAAATCGTCGTGGTCGGTTCGCATTTTGCGACTCCGAATGCGAGCAGTATCAGTCCCGTCATGGTGGTCGATGCCGAAGAGCTACTGCATCAGGGCACGGCGCGCGCCGAAGACTTGCTCAACAGCATGCCGCAGCTCAATTCCGGTCTAAACAACTCGTCCAACG
>Ga0073928_10003186_pt1 | contig 26348 bp, 20 predicted proteins | sample PaiPotPPA55metaG_FD_76969 | JGI IMG/M metagenome (GOLD analysis project Ga0073928, IMG submission 76969) | Iron sulfur acid spring bacterial and archeal communities from Banff, Canada, to study Microbial Dark Matter (Phase II) - Paint Pots PPA... ...
CCGCTGGATGAGGCGCACATCGCGCAACTGAAAGCGTTCGTGGAAACTTCCATGCAGCAACTCGGCATTCCCGGCGCTTCTATGGCGCTCATTGATCACGGGAAGATCGTCTATGAAGGCGGTTTTGGCGTACGCGAACTCGGCAAGCCGGAGAAGGTGAACGAGAACACGGTGTTCATGGCGGCGTCGAACACAAAAGGAATGACGACGTTGCTGCTTGCAGAACTGGTCGATGAGAAAAAGTTGAGGTGGGATGAACCGGTCATCCAAGCCTACCCGGCGTTCAAACTGGGCGACGCCGATACTACAAAAAAAGTTCTCGTCAAGAATCTGATCTGCGCCTGCACGGGAGTTCCGAGACAGGATCTGGAGTGGCTGTTCGAATTCAAGAATGCAACCCCGGAAACCGAACTCGCGCTCCTGGGAACCATGCAGCCCACGAGTGAGTTCGGCGAAGTTTTTCAATATAGCAACATGATGGCCGCCGCCGCCGGATACATTGGCGCGCATCTCGTCTATCCGAACCTGGAACTCGGCGCCGCCTATGACAAAGCGATGCAGGAAAAGATTTTCGATCCTCTGGGGATGAAGTCGACGACCTTCGATTATGCGCGCGCTCTCGCCGGCGATCACGCGACGCCGCACGGCGACGATATCGATGGCAAGCCCACGGTCGCCAGCATGGCGATCAATTATTCGATCGTGCCAGCGCGTCCCGCGGGCGCAGTGTGGACTTCGTCCGCCGACCTGATCCGTTATGTTCAAGATGAACTTGCTCTGGGCAAGCTGCCCAACGGAAAGCAACTGGTCTCGGCGGAAAATCTGCTCATGCGCCGCGCGCCGCAAATTTCTCTCGGCGAAGACGCGAGTTACGGCATGGGCTTGATCGTCGACCACACCTACGGCGTACCGGTCGTGAGCCACGGCGGCAGCATGTCGGGCTTCAAGAGCAATCTGTATTTTCTGCCGGACTCCGGCATCGGCGCCGTGGTGCTGACGAATTCGGATAACGGTGGGATGCTTCTGGGCCCGTTCGGACGCCGCCTGCTCGAAGTTGTCTTCGACGGCAAGCCAGAAGCCGTAGCTGAAGTTGCATCCCGGGCCGCCTCCCATAAAGCCGCACTCGCCAAAGACCGGGAACGCCTGGTAGTGCCGCCTGCGCCAGACTTGGTCTCCGGCTTAGGCAAGCATTATTCCAGCAAGGAACTCGGCGATCTCACGGTGCTGACCGATAACGGAGTCACCACCTTCGATCTGGGCGAATGGAAGAGCACGGTAGCTTCGCGAAAAAATGATGACGGCACCATTTCATTCATTACGATCGATCCGGGCACCGATGGATTCGAGTTCGTCGTGGGGAATCGTGGGGGAAAGCGGGTGCTGATTATTCGCGACGGCCAGCACGAATACACCTTTACGGAAACTGCGTGACCGGAATCGCGATGCCAAACGTGCTGGAGCCCAAGCGCGGGAAGCAGCCCGTCTGGCGGAGCACGGTGATGCGCGACTACATCCAACCCTCAGCTCGAAAGCTGGGATCAACAAGAAGATGTCGTGGTATACATTTCGCCACACGTTTTCTACGTTGCTCAAGGGCAACGGGAGAATGTCAAGGTTGTACAGGAGCTGTTGCGGCACTCAACAGCAAAGACGTTGGACACCTACACATACAGCCCGTGAGTCCGCAGAAGCGAGCAGCGCAAAGCAACGCAGTCGGCATGATTCGCTCGAAACCAAGTTGTATCGTTGTTGTACCGCGAGTTTCTCAAGAAATCCCGGTAATTGACTGATTATTTGGCGTCCCCGACGGGATTTGAACCCGTGTTACCGCCGTGAGAGAGATACGTTGAAGCCTAAGTGATTGAAACCACAAGGCACGGATCGCCACAATTCGATGCAAAAAGCACTCTGAGAAAGGCTTATCAAACCCTTGGCGAACCCTCGGCACACCCTGGAATAAAGAGATGTGATTGTCGTTGAAGGGTTCGAGAACTTTCTTTGGTAGAACTGATCACCGGCCATCGTCTAGAATCGTCCCGGCACAGCTCCCCGAGTTAAAACCTCCGGAATCTAGATTCGGCACTTCCGGCTTGCCGTCGTTTCAGGTTAGTACCCTTCGGAGTAGGAAGCTGAAACGTGACGCCGGAGGGGATTTGCCATACAGAGAACATTTTGTGATCGAAACAGATTTCGTGGCAAACCCGTCGTGAGGTTTGATGAACTACACCCACGCGAGCTACCGATTGAGCCCGCCGCGCCGAAACAATCAAAAGGGTGAAACGACCACGAGTGTGCGAGCACAGTGTTGTCGCCGTGGTCAGAGACATGCGAACCGTGGGTTGAACTCATGGGAGACGGACAATAAAGTCTTCTTCCTCGCTGAGCTCAGGGATTTTGTGTTCGTTATCGCGATTTCGTGCCGGGCATTATCGCTCAACTTTTCTTAAATGAGTAGCATTCAGAGTTTGCAGTTTTGCCGTCAACTCAAACGCATTTTGTACTGCAGATCCGGACGCGGTGTTGTCAAAAATACACCACGCACGCGCTCCTGCGACTGAGCTCGTCAATTGCGCGGCAAGCGCATTGAGAAAGTCACCCGAGTACGCAGAGAAATATCGGCGGGGAGAGCCGTGCAGTCGAAAGTAAGCTAAGCTACCCAGTCCACCAGGCCGGGTAGAGGCAGGTACGCACGCCGGGTCAGCGGCTACGCGAGCAATATGAAATTCCTTCAGTAAATTATCGCTTTGGTCTTCGAACCAGCTAGCATGGCGCGGTTCCCATACGACGTCTCCTGAAAAGTTCCTACGAAGCAGCGCCAGGAACTTTCTCGCGCGGTCGTGATCAAATTCGAGACTGGGCGGTAGTTGGATCAGCACTGGCCCCAGCTTTTCCCCGAGACAGTCGATTTGCTCAAAAAATGCTGACAAGACCTTCGAACCGCAATTGAGCCTTACCTCATGGGTGATAGTTTTGGGAGCTTTGACTGAAAAAAGGAACCCAGCGGGTACCGAGCAAGCCCATCGCCTCCAGGTTTCTTTCTTATGTGGCCGGTAAAAAGATGAATTGATCTCGCAACAGTTGAACTCTTGCGAATAACGCTCCAAGTGGGTTCCTGTGGAGCCGAAATGCGCAGCGACCTGTTGTGGAATATTCCATCCTGCACATCCGACTCGAACAGGCTCCCGCGAAAAGATGGGACTACCTTGAATCGAAACACGCATGTGAGATTCCGTCGATTGATCTTACCCTTTACCTAGCGTGAATCTATGCTTAGCGTGCGCTGTGGCATCAGACTTTGCACATTTCTTTCCAATCACGCTCGATGACCGCTGGCCGTCTTCTTTGCAGCGCACGAAGCCAATCAGTTTCTCTGCGGCCCAAATCTTCCAAATTCTGTTAACTGAGCGTTTGCTTTGCCAGTGTACGTTGGCAGCTTCCGTCCCTAGCATCAGAGGGGTTTTCCTCCCGCTCTTGCGGCAAATCCTTAATTTCATAGGGCTTGAATTTCTTTCCTCAAGGGGTCCGCACGATCGCAGCACATATTAGCTCTTGCGGCGGCCAACGCGCCCATTTAGTTGTAGCACGTCAGATGTACCCGCCACTCAGCCACAGTAACCCGAACCACAGGCCTCGAATGTACGACCGGCGCGACAAAGTACGCCAAAGCGCGTCACCAGCAACTGTCCCAGCCAGTACCATCTCCAAGTTCGTTGAGGCATGCGTGTTTGACCGCATCCTCTCGGAGAAATCATGCCAGCTTCTGTTCCCCCTCGAAAAACTTCCACGTCGAAGGAAGCGCCCGCGCGGTCCACGGTCAGCGGCCCGGCTGTGCCAGCTGCAGCCGAGGGTAGCCCGCTGTAGGACAAAATCACCGCAAGCCAGGAATTGGCGGCGCCGTTTACGTTCAACGAAAACAAGCCATCTGAATTTGGAGGCGCCGAAGCTGAAGAAGGTCGGACGGAAAAGCCCGATGATCCCCTGGCTGGCGCCAGCACCGTGTCCGAAGCTAATGCTTCTGACAAAGTGGGCAGCGGCGCGCCACCGATTGGAACCAACAAGACTGTAGCGCCTCTGGATCGCGTGCGCGTCGACTCGACCGGCCGCACTCTTACCACGAACCAGGGCGTCCCAGTCGCGGACAACCAGAATTCGCTGAAGTCCGGCCTTCGCGGCCCCACTCTTCTGGAAGACTTCATTCTTCGCGAGAAGATCACGCATTTCGATCACGAACGCATTCCGGAGCGCATCGTGCATGCCAGAGGCTCGGCTGCCCATGGATATTTTGAATGCTACAAGCCGCTTAGCGAGTACACGCGCGCATCGATTTTCTCCGAGGCCGGCAAGCGCACGCCAGTCTTCGTTCGCTTCTCCACAGTAGTCGGCGAGCGCGGGTCGGCGGACACGGCCCGCGACGTGCGCGGCTTCGCCGTAAAGTTCTATACCGACGAGGGCAACTGGGATCTGGTGGGAAACAATATTCCCGTCTTTTTTATTCAGGATGCGATGAAGTTTCCCGACCTGATTCATGCCGCGAAGCCGGAACCCCACTTCGCCATGCCCCAGGCCGCAACAGCTCACGACACATTTTGGGATTTCGTATCGCTCATGCCCGAATCGACCGCCATGCTGATGTGGGCGATGTCTGACCGTGCCATTCCGCGAAGCTACCGTACGATGCAGGGTTTCGGGGTTCACACATTTCGTCTGGTGAATGAGGCTGGCGACTCGCGTTTCGTGAAATTTCACTGGTCACCGAAAGTTGGAACGCATTCGCTGGTGTGGGACGAAGCAGTCAAGATTTCAGGCGCCGATCCGGATTATCACCGGCGGGACTTATGGGAAGCGATCGAGGCGGGCGCATATCCGGAATGGGAGCTCGGTCTGCAGATCTTTACCGAAGAGCAGGCTGAGAAATTCAGCTTCGACGTGCTGGATGCCACGAAAATCGTGCCTGAGGAATTGGTGCCGTTGATTCCGGTGGGCAGGATGGTCCTCAACCGCAACCCGGATAATTTTTTCGCTGAAACTGAGCAGGTGGCATTCTGTACGGCTCACATTGTGCCTGGATTGGATTTTACGAACGATCCCCTGCTTGCCGGCCGCATTCATTCCTACGTGGACACGCAGATCTCTCGCCTTGGCGGTCCAAACTTTCATGAAATTCCGATCAACGCACCGGTCGCGCAGGCGCATAACAATCAGCGGGATGGCCTGCACCGCCAGGCCATAAATCGCGGCCGCGTCGCATATGAGCCCAACTCGCTGGGAGGCGGCTGTCCGTTTCAGGCGGGAGCCGCGGGTTTCCGTTCGTATACGGGTCCTCAGGAATCGTCCGGCGACGGTGACAAAGTTCGCGGTAAGGGTGAGCGCTTCGCCGATCACTATACCCAGGCAACGCTCTTCTGGAACAGCCAGACCGCTGTCGAAAAGAAACACATCGCGAATGCGTTTCGTTTCGAGCTCTCGCGGGTGCAAACGCCTGCAATACGGGAACGCATGGTGTCGGGACTGATCAATGTCGCCCCTGAGCTGGCGCAGGCCGTGGCCGAGGGTATTGGTATGCCGGAACTGCCGGAGGCGATGCCGAAGGCGCTAACAAAAAAGATCAAGCCCGAAGTGACTGTGTCGAAGGCACTTTCTCTTTTCGCCAGACCCGGCGACGGCGGCATCGCCGGACGCAAGGTGGCGATCCTCGTGGCGGATGGCGCTGAGGTAGAAAGCCTGCTCGATCTGGGGGAGCGGCTTACGGCCAGCGGCGCCGTGCCCAGGTTCCTCGGCTCACGTCTGGGGTGCATTTCAGGGCAGGGCGAACGCTTCCTGGAGATCGATGGCACGCTCGAAGCAATGCCGTCGGTGCTCTTCGACGGCTTGGTGCTGTCAGGCGGCGATGCGGGCTTGGCTCTGGCCGCGGACGGACGCAGTCTCGAATTTCTGAAGGATCAATATCGGCATTGCAAGCCGATCCTGATCCTCGGGCAGGAAGGATCTCTGCTCGAACGGGAGGGCATACCTGCAAGCCTTCCCGATGGGAGCGCAGATCCGGGAATCCTGATGGAGGGCCGGAGCGGCAAGACATCCGGCTTCCAGGGGTTTGTCGCGGCTCTGGCGGCTCCCCGGCATTTCGCCCGGGAGACGGATCCGCCGCGAGTTTAATTAATTGTCAGTTGCGAGAAAGGACAATAATGCCGGAACCAAAATCGTTTCATGAGGTTTTCATCGATGAACTACGCGACGCCTATGACGCAGAGAAGCAGTTGACCAAGGCTTTGCCGAAGATGGCTCGCGCCGCGATTTCGAAGGAGTTACGCAGCGCCTTCGAGGATCATCTTAAGGAAACCGAGGGACATGTGGCGCGCCTGGAAGAGGTGTTCGCGTCCCTGCAGGAAAAACCGCGCGGAAAACATTGCGACGGAATCGCCGGGATCATCGAGGAAGGCAAGAGCATTCTGGAAGAGGATATCGATGAGTCGGCGCTGGATGCGTGCCTTATCGCAGCAGGTCAACGCGCTGAGCATTATGAAATGGCGGCCTACCGCTCCCTGATCGCCTGGGCGCGAGCGATTGAACACAAGGAGGCGGCCGCCATTTTGCAGGAGACGCTCGACGAAGAAAAAGCTGCGGACGAAAAGCTTTCCTCGCTGGCGGAAGGGGGCATAAACGCCAAGGCTGCTGAATCGGCACATGCAGGCGCCGACGATGAAGACGATGAAGAGGACACGGACACAGAGGACGACGCGGAGAAAGAGGATAAAGAAGAGGACAAAGGCAAGGGCGGGAAAAAGCGGCAGAAGCCGGCTTCAGCGGGGCGCTCGTCGAAAAAGAAAAGCAACAAGCGCTGAACGCAGGCCCATTATTTTCCTTCGTCGGAGATGCCGTGCTCGCGGCGATGTTCGCGAAGCGCGCCGATGCAGCGCTCCTTACTCCCGACTATGTTTTCGAGCTCCTTGTCAAGGCGCGCGAAGCCCTCCATGTCGCCGGCTTTGAACGCTTCCGATTGGGCAGTGGTCAACGAAATCAGTTCGTCGAGCACGCCGGCGACCTGGGTGAAAAGTTCCGAGCATCGCTCACAGGGCTGTGTCAATCCACACCGGCAAGCAGTTGGAGTTCACTCCTAACTGCGGGGCGACGCTTGGATGTGCTGGGCAGCGGCTCGGAACCGGAATCTGGACGGACCTTGGCGATCTGTCGGCTCAGGTTTCGCTGGCCTTCAATGACCACGCGCAACTTATTGATCAACGCATCCTGTTGTCCGATGACGTCGAACATGACGCCGATGCTTGGGACGCGATCTTTACCGCCGCGGGATCTTAGACTTCGGCTGGATAGCCACGAGTCGAGCTCTTCTGACAACGCATAAGAAGTGCTCCCCTTCCCATGGTAGTGACGATGAATTGGCAGCGCCTCGTTTCTCTCCCAACGCTGGACGGTACGAACCGACGTTCGCAGGTAAGTGGCGATTTCTTTCCAGCCTGTGAGTCTTACCATATTTCGTTTCGTGCGCTGCCGTACACGATTTGACAAATCCGTGCAATAGGACAGCCTCACCGTCATAAACGAAAACTCGGCCGGTGAAGGCGATCCGGTGCGTGAGAGATTTCTTGCCGAACATCCCCTTCGGTTGCAAAAGCACAACGGCGAATCAGATTCCCGCACGCGTCTTGCTCCATTTATGATCCACGAAGGGCCTTCCAGCCTTAGCTGGAACCGCTTTCGGTAGCCATCCGTGTTGCGTAGTTTCAGTAACTTACGTCAGGACACATCACTTTGACGACGCAAACGCGGATTCAAATCCCGCCGGGAGGCCAATTCAATAACTCGTGGTCGAAACCTCTAAGCTGTGTTGAAGAAACTCGGTGTAGTGATACAAGATGTGGATGTTTTTCTGCCGGGATAAATTCAGCTCTCGCTAGTCGAAAACGATCCTTTGAAGCCTAGCAATGAGCTGACGCAAATCGCTGCATCGACATCAGATCATTCGGCCTCGTCTAGTTGTGCCCTCAGGCGACACGATTGGCGTAACCGACGTGTTATTAAGAAACCGCTCGGGCGAAGTGGCTGACGTTGGACTTGCCTTCTTGTTTATCCTCGGACCAGCCGGCGGGATTTTCAGAGGCTCGATACTTTTGCCGATAGTTGGAGTCTTGCTGCTTCTTACCGCCGTTCTACGGTATCGTCGCTTGCGCTTGGGAGCATTCGTGGGGTTGCATGGGCCCTACGGTGTGAACACCCACGTGGCGCCCGTATAGGAGTTATCGCCGGGCCCTCCAGTCAGAGCGGTGGTCCCGTCCGCGCTGATAGATACAGAGTATCCTCGAATGGCTGTGCCAATAGCGCCTGTTGCCACAAGCGGGGAGCCAGACTGCATCCACGCCGAGTCAGAGCGAGTGAAGACCCAAGCCCCATCGCTTTTGCTTCCCACAATCGCTGTGTTTCCATCCGCACTGAGTGCGGCGGAATTCCCTTGGGCGGCATAGGGTATCGCTCCAGTCCCAACCAGCTTATTGCCCTGTTGTGCCCAGTTCGTGCTTGAACGAGTGAACACCCACGCCGCACCTTCGCCTGAGTTATCGTACGAGCCGCCGATTAGAGCTGTCTTGCCGTCCGCGCTGAGAGCAAGCGAAGTTCCCTGCTGGGACATACCAACAGACCCAGTCCCCACTAATTTGCTACCTTGCTGCGTCCAGGTTGTGCCGGAACGCGCAAACACCCAAACAGCTCCGACATTTGAGTTGTCGCCAAAGCCCCCGATCAGAGCCGTGCTTCCATCCGAACTCAGGGCGACAGTCGCTCCTTGGGCTGGGCTGAAAATGTATCCGGTTCCGGCCAACTTGTTTCCTTGTTGCGTCCAGGCCGAGCCTGACCGAGTGAAAACCCACACCGCGCCGATGCCTGAACTATCTTCAGGACCACCTAGTAATGCAGTGTTGCCATCCGCGCTCAAAGCGACGGACGTACCTTGCCAAGCGGTGCCTGCCGCCGCATTTCCGACCAACTTGTCGCCTTGCTGTGTCCAGCTGGAACCTGAACGTGTAAATACCCACGCAGCACCTATATGCGTATTATCGTATGGCCCACCGATTAGGGCGGTATTGCCATCCGCGCTCAATGCGACTGAAGAACCTTGAGAAGCGGTGCCTACAGTTCCAGTTCCAACTAACTTACTGCCTTGCTGTATCCAACTGGTGCCGGCGCGGACAAATATCCACGCGGCACCCGCACTGGAATTATCGCTCGGAGCGCCAACCAACGCCGTGTTTCCGTCCGCACTTACGGCTACCGAATAGCCTTGTTGGGATTGGCCGACGTTTCCCGAACCCGCGAGTTTATTACCTTGTTGCGTTGTCGGAATCCCCGTAGCCGTGACAGTAAACATGCCTGTGCCATCGAAAGTTCCATTTGGTGTGGTCACGCTGACAGCGCCGGGTGTCGCTCCCGGCATGACTAATGTCACTAACGAACTTGTCGACTGGCTGACGATAACCGCTGGTACATTGCCGATGCTCACTGATTGAGTGGAAGAGAAATCGGTGCCCGAGATCGTGACCATGGTGCCTACAGGGCCTGATGTGGGAGAAAATGTCGCCGTACCAGCACTGCCACTACCCCCGCCGCCCCCCGGTGTCGTTAATTGCTGCGATGAGCCACCACAGCCCACCGTCGTGATCAGCATGGCGGCCAAAACGATGGTGATCGCTGTCAGCGAAAGAGAGGACACAATACCCAGAACATGACCTCGAATCCGAAAGCCAGAACTGTCCCTTAAATGAATCAATTCGAAAGAGCTGAGAGTCATCGCGAGTCCCCCCGGTGATTGTGCCATTGGCAAGTAAAATTCGGGAAAGTATAGCAGCGCTTTCTCGCGGGGATTGGAGAAAATTGAAAACCAACCCGGAAGTCAACCGTTGAAATCAATTGTTGAAACCAGGCCATAGCGCTCAGAATCCCTGCTCCCGGCATTTTGAGCGTTTATGGCGATGTTACAACAATCGTATTTGGCTTTGCTTCGGTAAGAGCGATGGAGTGATAATTCTCTCGCGTTGAAGCGAAGGTCCGCATGATATCCGCCGTGACTGGAACGCTCACTCGGCTTCTGGGCAGCAGTCTTGCCCTCTGCGTCATTCCCCATGCCCAATGCCAGGTAAATACGGCCATAGTAAAGGGACGCATTGTCGAGAATGCGAACGCCCATCCAAGGTTCGTGTGCAGCTGTTTACCCGAAGGAAAAGCCGGGTGAAGCGGACGAGGTGACCGTGGATGACGGAGCTTTCCAGATTCCGATCGAATTCGTGACAATGCAGAGTTCCATTTTCCCCAACCTGCCAAAGAGACGCGGTCGAAAGCCGAAGACCGTGGTCATTACGTTGCTGGAAAACGATCAGGAGTACGACCAAGTTTTCTTGGATTTTGCCAAGAACTTCAAGATGGCAGATGCGAGTGCCTACACTCTACGCTCCGAGGTGGTGCTGAACGGTCCTCGTTGATTGCTTGCTGGCATTCAGAAGCGTAGCACTGATCTGTCAATGAGCGTTATGGGGATTTTGCGACAGTTGAGACAATTGCCTAGCAGCAGGCGATCTTGCGACCAAGGAAATGCTGGTGGACGCCCTCAAGGACTTTGAAGGCACCATGATCTTCGTATCGCATGACCGCATGTTCCTTAGCGGTCTCGGCTCACGTGTGCTGGAACTGGGCGGTGAGAGCGGCACGGACCACAATCCCACTGTTTATCCTGGGTCGTACGTTGAGTACGTGCAAAAAGCTTGGACATGAGGCGCCTGGGATCTATTCGTAGACTTTGCAGGGCTTTTGTGCGACGACTCGCCGGGTAGATATCGAAGCCTTCGTCGCCGCTAGAAGCCACGCGGCAGAGAAGATGAACCACGAACCCAACATCTACGGAACTGACGGAGATACTCGCAAAGGATCCGCCGTCTATACGCCGTTGGTTTGGAGTTATATGACTTCGCGGTCTTGGGGCTTTCCAATTCTTTTGTCTGGCAATGTTTCTCGCATGTGCTTCTGGATTTCTACAACCAGCATTTCTCAGATAAGCATCTGGATTCGGTGTGGGAACCGGTTACTTTCTCGATCGATGCCGGTTCCCGTCGACCGGGCCGAAGATTGTACTGTTCGATTTAAACCCTCACAGCCTCGAAAAATCAGCAAAGCGACGAACATTACGACATTTTGTTCGAAGCGATATCCCATCTCCCTTGTGCTTGAGCGAACGAAGGTTGCGCAGCAGGAGCTGGAGACTCAGCACGGAATTGTCGAGCGCCTCGACATACGATTCGACAGGTGAGCTCGTGCTCATCCTCTGAGTTGCGGCTACTAGACGTACCCCGCTTTACAAATCGTCGACAACTGTCGAAACTGCCTGGACATTTCTCGACACCATCCTCCGCATGATCTTCTCTTCCTTATTAAAGTCAGCGATTTACGACGTTCCTTAGCGCATTGCTTTGGTCGGTCGGTTGCCTTGACTAGCTTGCAGCTGATGTTGCAGACAGAAGAAAGAAGGTGCGGTTGCGGGCTTACTACGTACGCTGGGTTGACTGGAAAGGGGCACCTTATGTCGGCGCTTGAAACGTTCATTGAAAGTGAGCGAGCGGTTCGAACGGGTCTCTTTGCCGAGCATGCACTCTTATGAATGCTATCGTCCAGCTTCTTGTGAAGCACGGTTACTCAGTGTTGTTCGCTTCCGTGTTCGCGCGCCAAATGTGTTTGCCAGTACCGGCAATTCTGTTTCTGATTGCTGCTGGGGCACTCGCTGGCGCCGGACGAATGACCTTGGCCGTGGCCCTCGGGCTCGCCATCATTGCCTGTTTGTTGGCCGACATGGTGTGGTACGAGGCCGGTCGACGGTGGGGCGACCAGATCCTGCACTTCATTTATGGCCTCGCGCTAAACCCGGACGCCGCCGCTCGCCGGTCGAAAGAAACGTTCGTCCGACATGGGCCTCGGACTCTCATGCTCGCCAAGTTCGTCGTAGGACTGGACGCGGCAACGCCTCCCTTAGCGGGCCTGTCAGGTACCAGCCGGCTCCGCTTCCTTGCCTTTGACGCCGTTGGAGCTGCTCTCTGGTCAGGTGCCTATGCCCTACTAGGCTATGTACTCGGCAAAGACCTGGATCGTGCTGCAGCGTACGCAGCCAGATTAGGCGCGCTTTGGGTAATTGTTGTGTTCGCTTCACTAGCGATGTACGCGGGACGGAAGCTTTTTCGATGGCATCGCTTTGTGCGCGAATTTCGAATGTCGCGGATCACACCAGAAGAGCTTAAAAAGAAGCTAGACGCGGGCGAAAAGATCTTAGTTATTGACCTGCACGGCCGCCGGGATGGTGCGCGAGGCCATCAAGGCATTCCCGGCGCAATGTGTATCGATCCGCATAGGCTCGGACAGCACGCTAGCGGGCGAACGCCAATCCCACGCGATCGCGAGGTCGTCCTTTATTGTAGTGAGCCTCATGAGCGGACGAGCGCGCGTGTAGCGCTTGAGCTGCGCCGCCGAGGATTTGAGCGTGTTCGACCGCTTGCCGGCGGTCTTCGGGCTTGGCAGGAACGAGGCTTTCGCCTCACCTTGGTGATTCTCTGCGGCCCTGATGAGCTGTGCCGCTCGACCGCTCTCTCGCCATCAGTGATCCCCACATCTATACCGCTGCTGCGCGACTCGGTGAGAAAAGCTCAGCCTAAGGCCGCTTCTCTGTCTCCCCTCTCGACAATTGTCGATTGAACTCGACAATCTTCGACACAGCTGTCCTCCGGTTTCGTCGGTGTCAATGGATTCAACGGGATGCTGGGTGCCGGGGCAATGCGGCTTTGGCAAGCGTATTGCGATATCTAGGTTTGGTACAAGCGCAACATGTTCAAGATTTCGATCGTCGATAAGCGGTCCCGTCGCACGCTAGTCGTGGAGGGAATGCTGGTCGGGCCCTGGGTTGCTGAGCTTCGCAAAAGCTGGAGCAAGGCTAGTCAGGAGCTAAGTGGACGCAAACTTGTGATCGATCTGAGCAGCCTGACTGTCATCAGCCGCGAGGGAGAAGACGCAATCTTCGATCTGATGAAGAAAGGGGTGAAGTTTTGCTGTGCCGGCGTTCTCATGAGGCACCTGCTCAAGGAACTTGCGCGCAAGAAACCGGAGGAATCACCACGGAGGTGAACATGGCGGAGGCAAAGCAGGGCACGAGTCGTACGCCATACGCGAGCAGCGGTGATTTCTGCCGAATCTTCCATGAAGAGAGTGACAGCCTGTATCGGTTGTCGCTTCTGCTGACTGCGGACCGGAAGAAGGCTGAACAATGCTTCGTCTCCGGCTTTGAGGATTCGGTGAAGGGTAGCCCGGTTTTCAAGGAATGGGCACGCTCATGGGCTCGGCGGACGATCATCCAGAATGCCGTACGAGTCATCAACCCACGCCCAATGGAGGAGCATACGCCTTCGAGGTTCAACAGTGGTGGCAAAACGATGACAGCGGAGCACGCAGAGATTGCCGTTGTTCTTGAAGCTGTTCTTGATCTGGGACCGTTCGAACGGTTTGTCTATGTAATGTCGGTTCTTGAACGCTACTCCGATCAGGATTGTTCGGTGCTCTTGGGCTGCGCGCAACGGGACGTGATTGCCGCGCGAATTCGCGCGTTGCAGCATATCAAAATGCAATCGACTTTCACCTTAAGCGCCAGGTAAATGTTGAGACACCGGAGAAGCGGATTGCGTGACAACTGCTGTTCTGTACTCGAATTGTAACTTGCTCCACGTTTCAGCAACTTTGGCGTCAACCCAAACACCTTTCCAGGATGAGGTGGGAATGAATATGACAGTCTGGTCTGCCGCAAATCTTCGATACGTCCCCCGGCGCCTTGTTATCGTGCTGCTCGCCGTCTTCTGGATCGTAGCTCCGGCAGTAGCTCAAAATCCCGACGTTATGGGAAGTGTCCCGAGCGGACCGGCGAGGGATGAGGTTCTTCGGCTGACTCTGCGGGATGCGCTCGACATGGCGCTGCGATACAACTTGGGAGCCATCGAAAGCGGTCAGAACGCCCAAATCGCACGTGGTCAACGCTTGCTCGCGTTAAGTCATCTCCTGCCTCAGGTAAGTGCAGGGATCAATGAGAACGTCGACCAGGTGAATTTCACAGCCTTGGGTCTGGCCGCAATCAAAATACCGGGCATCCCTGCGGTTGCCGGCCCATTCAGTTACAGCACGGCGAGCGCAAGCCTAAGCCAAACTCTATTCAGCTACGAATCGATTCAGCGCTTCCGTGCTGCGCGCACCGCCGAGCAGGCCGCCCACCTCAGCTATAAAGACACGCTCGATGTGATCACGCTCAGCGTGGGCAATGCTTATCTGGAAGTCATCGAAGCCCACTCCCGGATTGAAGCCGAAGAGGCGCAAGTCCAGAATGCGAAGGCTCTCTACGATCAGGCGGTGGACGAATTCCAAGCCGGTACCAGTCCTCGGATCGATGTGACACGGACAGCAGTGCAACTCCATACCGAAGAGTACAACCTGAGCGTTGCACGCAACAACTTCGAGGTTGCGAAACTGACCCTCGGCCGCGCAATCGGATTACCTCTTGGCCAAGTTTTCGACATTGCCGACCAACTTCCGTATGGCGACATTAATCCGCCTAGCGTCGAAGAAGCCCTGAAGATGGCCTACCACTCTCGCACCGATTTCCGCTCGGCTCTCAATTCGGCGAAGTCAGCCGAGCAGTCGCTCTCGGCCGCTAAAGGCGGGCGTTATCCCGTCGTGGCAGTTAACGGCGATTACGGCGACCAGGGAGCAACATTCAGTCAGTCCCACGGAGTTTTCAGTTTCCAAGCCGGCATCAACGTGCCGATCTTCACCGGTGGCCGGATCAAGGGCGACATAACCCAGGCGGAAGCGACTCTGCGCCAGAGGAAGGCAGAAGCTGAAAACATCCGTGGGCAGATTGATTACGAGGTTCGCACTGCATTTCTCAATCTGAATGCAGCCAAAGAGCAAGTTGACGTCGCTCATCAGAATGTGGATTTGGCCAATGACAACGTCGCTCGTTCCAAGGAACGCTTTGCGGCAGGCGTGACCGACAGCGTCGAGGTAGTGCAGTCCGAGCAGTCCCTGGCCAGTGCCAACGACCAGTACATCACCAGCCTCTATAGCCACAATCTCGCAAAACTAGCGCTCGCTCGGGCCCTCGGCGTTGCACGAACCAATCTCAGCCAATACCTAGGAGGACGATAAATGTCTGCATTGGAGACGGAGTTGGACGAAACGAATACCGATTCCGTGACGCCGGGACCCCAGCCCCGCATCACGGTAAAGCTAGAACCGGCCGATGACAACCAAAAGAAGCAGGGTCTCGGCCGCGTTTTTCAGGAACATCCGGTGGGAGCTCGGATTGCGGCGTTGCTGCTATTTGCGGTTGTTGTCGCAGCCGCAGGGCTTTTTTTGAGGAATAGTCTGGCGTGGGAGTCGACTGACGACGCACAAGTGAATGGCCACATTATGCCGTTGAGCGCTCGCGTCAGTGGATATGTGCTGGAAGTTCCGGTGGTCGAGGGACAGCTTGTGCATGCTGGTGATCTGCTCGTGACCATCGATCCGAAGGACTATAAGATCGCAATGGATGAGGCCCAAGCTACGCTCGCGAATGCGCAGGCCAGCGCCGCAAGTTCTCGCTTCAACGTACCGATCACCTCTGTTACCACGCAGAGCAACCTCGATTCAGCGGGCACTGCAGTCGTAAACGCACAGGCAGGACTTAATGCTGCCGAGCAGAATTTCGAGTCTTCTAAGGCAATGTTAGAACAGGCGAAGGCCAACTCTGCGAAGAGTGACGCGGACTTGGTGCGATATGAACAACTTGTCGCCAAAGAAGACATTTCGCGTCAGCAGTACGACGGGGCGGTAGCCGCAGCGACGGCAAATCGAGCCGCCGTCGCGTCAGCCACAGCCGGCGTCCAAGCGGCTGAACAGGCCGTTCAGCAGGCCCGAGGGAAGCTCCTGCAGACGAGGGCCGATTTACGCAGCGCTCAGACCGCACCGCAGCAGGTTTCGATGACCCGTGCTAAGGCAGACGCAGCCGATGCCCAGGCGCGAGAACGTAAGGCACAGCTTGATCAGGCGGAGCTTAACCTCAGCTACACACTCGTTCGTTCTCCAGTCACAGGGATTATCGGTAAGAAGACGGTCGAGGTGGGCCAGAACGTAAGCATTGGGCAGGAACTGGTTGAGGTGGTTCCGCTTGACGATGTCTGGGTTTCGGCCAACTTCAAAGAAACGCAGCTCGCGCATATGCGTCCTGGGCAGCGGGTCGAAGTAAAGGTGGATGCGTACGGCCGCACTTGGAAGGCACATGTAACCAACACGGGCGCCGGCGCAGGCTCCGTGTTCAGTCTGTTGCCTCCTGAGAACGCCACCGGAAACTACGTGAAAGTTGTGCAGCGGGTGCCAGTGCGTATTGATTTCGATCGCAGCTCTGATCGTGATCTGGGATCGGACTTTAATGCGGAAGGACTGCTGAAGCCGGGCTTGTCCGTTGATCCTGAAGTGAGGGTGCGATGAGCACTGCCGGATCGGGCGCCGCCGCCGAGGATCTCTGGCAGCCCAAAGTCAACCCTTGGCTCATTGCGGGTGCGGTTTCTCTGGCGGCGTTCATGGAGGTCCTCGATACGAGCATCGCCAATGTGGCCCTGCCACACATTGCTGGTGGTCTGGCGGCGAGCAATGACGAGAGCACGTGGGTTCTGACCAGCTATTTGGTCTCGAATGCAATCGTTCTGCCGCTAAGCGGATGGCTGGTTGCGTCACTTGGGCGGAAGCGCTTCTTTTTGATATGCATTACGTTTTTTACGGCGAGTTCCTTTCTTTGTGGGATCGCACCGAGCCTTGGGTTTCTGCTCCTGTTTCGAGTTTTGCAAGGCGCGTTCGGTGGAGGCCTGCAGCCGATGGCGCAGTCCATCCTGGGTGACAGCTTTGCTCCCGAGAAGCGAGGGCTGGCCTTTTCGCTGTACGGCATTACGACCATCTGCGCTCCTGCCATCGGTCCAACGCTGGGAGGCTGGATCACGGACAATTACTCGTGGCGGTGGATTTTCTACATCAACGTTCCAGTGGGAATTGTGGCCCTCCTGCTGGTCTCTCAGCTTGTCGAAGATCCCCCGTACATAGCCCGCCTGAAGGCCCGTCTCTCGGGCTTCGACTTCATCGGATTTTCTCTCCTGACCGTAGGCGTAGGCGCGCTACAGATCGTCCTCGACAAAGGACAGGAAGATGATTGGTTCGGATCTCATTTCATTACGACCTTGGTCGTGATTGCTGTCGCTGGCCTGGTTTCGCTTGTCATTTGGGAATGGTTTCAGAAACAACCCATCGTGGATGTGCGTTTGTTCAAGAACTTCAACGTCGCGACTACCAATCTAATGTTCCTGATGCTGGGAGCGGCCTTATTCAGTTCCACGGTACTCATGCCGCAACTGTTGCAGACTCTGATGGGATACACGGCACAAAAGGCCGGGAACGTACTTTCCGCGGGCGCCCTGGTGGTACTAGTTGTGCTCCCCTTGGTAGGCAAACTTACCACCCGATTCCAGGCGCGTTACATCATAGCTTTCGGTTGGCTAGGTCTGGCGATAGCCATGTACATATCGAGCAAACAGATTGACCTGCTTATGAGTTTTCGCTCAGCGACCTTTTTACGTGTGTGGCAGTACATCCCCGTGGCCTTTCTATTTGTCCCCCTCACGCTTGCCGGATATGTCGGGCTGGCGCCGGAAAAAACCAATGCTGCCGCCGGGCTCATGAATTTCTTTCGCAATATGGGGCAGAGCGTTGGGACGTCCGCGGTCACAACTCTGATTGCTCGACGCAGTCAGTATCATCAATCCGTCATAGCGGAATACACAGCCTCTGGGCGGTTTCACAGCTCTATCACAGCTCTTGCAATACGACTGACGCGCTCCGGCTTGAGCGCGCATGCCGCTCAACAACAGGCGCTAGGCCGACTGTACGCCATGGTGCAGGCCCAAGCTGGAGTTCTCTCTTACGTCGATATCTACTGGCTGCTCGCAATGGGGTCGGGGATTATGTTTGTCGCTTCATTTCTGCTGAAAAGAAATGAACCAGGCAAGGGTGCGAAGGTCTCGGTTCACTAGGACCTGGATGAATTGTGTAGTTGGCAACAGTAAGACACGGCGATTGAACCGTGTCTCGATCGGAGAGTTGTGTTGATAACAACGACCACAAGAGTAACGAGGATTCTCGTGCTTGCGCTGTTCTTTGTTTCGTGGTGGATTTCAGCCCGGACACCGCGCGGTTCGAGCTCGTGGTTATGCCGGATAGGGACCCTTTTTCGGACGAATAAACGCGGCGTCGCAAGTTCCGTCCCGAGTCTTGATTTCGACGTCGGTTTCGACTACTTGAAGGCCCACGGCTCGCTTTTGGCTACGGGACCGCATCCTCGTACATCTGCGTTGTTGCCCTCTTAGATAGCGGGCTCCTTGCCTATCGCGATGCCACGCCCGCGCCCGATGGCGCTTCCAGTATAAATTGATCGTCCGCAATGGGCCCATTGATGGTCAGCTTCGTTACTTCAAGCTTGATGGAGTATTCCTCCTGCGGTCGCCAGATCCTTATGTTCGTCGGGAAAAGCACTCCATTGAATTCCCTATATTCGTCGTAGAGCACGTCGGTGACTACAGACCCGTGTTCGTCGTACAAGACCTGCTGGTGTGGCTGCAAGTCAGTTCTGTCAAACACTGTCTTTCGCGATAGGTACCACCCCTGGCCGTTCTGTTTGATGATGTCGAGTGTATAGTCGGGCTGCAGCACTGGTTTCTGCGTCTCACAATCGATCGCCATGTGCTCGCCCTCTTCCAGCACGGCAAGTTCGTTCTGAAGGTCTACAGCCTGGAGCAGCAGGGCGTCGTAGATCACCTGCGGCCGCAGATTCTCCAGCGGCTGCGCAGATGGTCTTGCTATATCGTTGTTACCGACAATGAACTGGTTCTTTGGCGGAATCCACAGTTTGAACTCCTGGCCGCTACTCACCATGTCGAACACGTGGGTCTGCAGGATGGGGAAAAGTCCGATCATCCGCAGCGAGGACGGCTTGCGGGCCAGAATGTAGCCACGAATCTCCTCATATTCCGTGATCTTGCCACGCTTGCTGCCGCCGACGGAAGCTGTAATGCCAACCGTGGCCTTTAAAGTCTGGATATTGGAGGCCTCGGCGTTGATTCGCTCAACCAACTCGATACCGGTAGCTGTTTGAAGCTGCGCTGCGGTCGCCCCGAGAGCGACCCGACGCGTCCTGAACAAACAGCCGCCAAGTGGAACCAGGGCAATCAGCAAGAAGATCAAGGTGGGGGCGGGTTGCATTCCGTTGAGACGTAGGCATGGGAGACGCCAACGTGATGACCAATGCCCCCGGTGCCAACTGGTTGAATGAATGTAGGTTGCAGGGAGTGCAGCACGCCAGACTGGCGACTTTGTCGAGCGCTTCGACACGTGTTTCGACAAGTGTCGAGCGTTACGACAGTTGGCCGGCGTTTGGTCGGATCGGTAAAGGACTGAGAATAGGGAGCGAGAGTTCAGGGTCCGGAGTGCCGAGTTACAACACTCGTCGCGGGTCGATGCCGAGCTTTTTCATTCGGGAGATCAGAGTGGTGCGCGGTATTCCTAAACGTTGTGCGGCGCCAGTCGCACCGGCCACTCGTCCGTTTGTTGCCTTCAGAATTCGCACAATGTCATCGCGTTCGCTGGCCTCGCGTGTTCCGTTGAGGGGGAACGCCCTGGCACCCTGGGTTAGCTCTTCCAACGGAACATGCAGCGCTGAACCACGGGTCAAGATGACCGAGCGTTCGATAATGTTTTCCAGTTCCCGAATGTTTCCCGGCCAACTCCAGGCAGTCAGCTTCTTCATTGCTGGGGCGGGAATCGTCTGGATGGCCTTGTTCATTAGGCGGTTGTATTTCTGCGTAAAATATCGCACCAGAAGGGGAATGTCTTCCGGACGTTCGCGCAAGGGTGGGATGCGGATGGGAAATACGTTGAGCCGATAGTACAAATCACTGCGGAATTCCCGGTCCTCGATCATTTTTTCGAGGTCCCGGTTGGTGGCAGCTACCAGGCGGACATCTACCTTCTTGGTCCGAGTGCTTCCCAGACGTTCAAACTCCCGTTCTTGCAAGGCGCGGAGCAGCTTGGGCTGGATCTCGATGGGAATATCGCCAACCTCGTCGAGAAACAGCGTGCCCTGATCGGCGAGCTCAAGCCTTCCGATCTTCTGCGAAATCGCCCCCGTAAAGGCTCCCTTCTCGTGTCCGAAGAGTTCACTCTCCAGCAACCCGGTTGGAATGGCGGCGCAATTCAGTCGTACCAGAGTGCGGTCCTTTCGCCGACTGCAATCGTGGATGGCTCGTGCGACTAATTCCTTGCCCGTCCCTGTTTCACCCAAAAGGAGAACCGTGGAATCACTGGGAGCCACGGTCTCCACAAGATTCAAAACGTGCCGAAGAGCTGAACTCTGGCCTACAATTCCTTGAAAGTCCGTTTCGCCTCGGATCTCACCTTCCAAATACAGTTTCTCCTGAGCGAGCTTGTCTTTGAGGTCGGCGATTTCACGATACGCCAGCGCATTCTCGACCGCGATTGCGACTTGGTTCCCCACTTCCATCAGGAATCCAAGATCCTCTTTGCTAAAGGCATTTTCCTGGCGTTTACCCAAACCCAAAACACCCAACGGGCGATTCCGGCTGATGAGCGGCACAAAACAGAGTGACTTGATTTCACGAGCTTCAGCCGCTTGTTGTTCAGTGTTTTCGAGGAAGTCAGGATTCTCGGGGAATTCGGGCGGTAAGTCCGCAGGATTTGCCACAACGGGGGTTCCCGTTTGAAATGCCTTGCCCATGAGAGATCCCTCGATGGGGTAGACCTTGGTGTCTTTGAACACGGAGCCTTCTGGAACATCCAAAGCCAAAATGCGCAGGTTCTTGCCCGCTCCATCGGGCAACGTCACGGTCACACCATGACATTGCATGACCCGACGGACACTTGACGAAATGGTTCGCAGTACATCGCGAAACTCAAGGGTGGAAACAACACTGTTGGTCAATTCGAGCAGGAGTTTCAACCTGCTTTCGGCAATCTCTGAAGACATGAAGCTGCTGGTGGCATCGATCGCGAGAGCGATCTGGTCCGCCACGACCGAGAGACATGCGACATCATCTTGAGCATATGCATTGGGGCGAGAGCTGCCGAATTCGAGCACTCCAATCCGGCGATCTGGTCTGGTCAGGGGCAGGGTACAACTGGAAGCAATGCCGAGTCCACCAAGGAACTGCTGCATCTTCGGAAATCGTTGTTCTTCTGCCCAATCCGCAATAATTAATACCTGCTGCTCTTCTTGCACCCATCGGCCCGTACACTCTTGGAGAGGAATCTCAACGTCCGAAGGTCCAAATCTCTTTCCATTCACCTCCAACATCCACTTCGCCTCGGTTGCCTCCTCCGCCCACTTGCCGACGAACAAATAGTCGAAGGCGACAACTGAGTGCAATTCCCGCGCAAAGCTTTCTAGACGCCGGTTACGATCGCCGGTGTTGGAAATGGCCTTCGACGCCCGTAGCAGAGCTCCAAGACGCTCGCCCGGTGTCATTACCTCGGTTGTAGGCACGGCGCTCATGAATTACGGCAGGTGCTCTTTTGGGGTTTTGATGTGGCAAAAACAGTCAAGGATTCGATTAGTGTCGTAATAATCGTCAACTGGCGAAAACCCTGTCGGAATCGACGACACCGATCCAGAACCGGTATCCATCCTCATAGCAGAACGTTTTTCGAGTCAATCGGTTGACATGATTCTCCGCAGGGGCTGGTTCTGGCACGCATAGAAAGGAGGAGGGGAAACCGTAAGTTACTGAAAAACTTTGGCGTCCCCGACGGGATTTGAACCCGTGTTACCGCCGTGAAAGATACTTCGATTTGTAAGTAATTGAAAGCAGAGGCACGGATCGCAATCGTTAGAGCTGAAAGTAACGCTTTGGAAGCATTATCGAACCCTTATTAAACCCTCGGGGACCATTGCTGCTAGTTTCCGGGTTGCCCGTAATCTGCGCAGAATCCAAGGCCAAGGGACGAGATCACTTTATACTAGCCGACTTCCCGTTACCAATCTGGCCAACTTCCTCGAAGCTCGTTTCTGGATAACTTCCGAGTTGCCGACTGTCTGCCAACAGTGAACGCCGACCCTCAGAAGTCATTATGTCTGCTTTGCCACCAAGCAGCAAAGTCGTGGTCGCATCTACAGAGTGTCATCATGAAGAACCCGGACGAGGTGGCTTTCTGGATTCCGGGCGTGTTTGGGAGATGTTTGAGCGGAGTGCAGCGTTCAGTAATTCCCCTTCCGTTCAGAAACTTATAAGTCTTCCAGACGCAGAAGCGCCGGCGATGATGAATCAGCATCCAGCTTGACGCAGTTACGCCCGGATTCTTTTGCGTCATAGAGCGCTCTGTCGGCTGCTTCGAGCACGAGTTCGGGCGTGGAGTGTCGTTTGGACCGCTCGGCAACGCCAATGCTGATCGTTATCACCACCCCAACAATGTCGCGCGTAGGGGGAGCCGGATGCGCGCTTCGGCCGCCTTGGGCCGCCGTAGGCGGTTGTCGCCTGGGTGTGCTTTCGGGACGATTGGGGCCGCGCAAGACGAAGCGGCGGTTGGCTATTTCCCGGCGTAGTGTCTCGAGGCGAAGCTCGGCGTCCTTGGCAGAGCAGCCAGCGAAGACGATGGCGAACTCTTCGCCACCGTAGCGAAAGGCCTGCCCACCACCATCGACCTCGGCGATCATAGAAGCCACCATCTTCAGCACCTGGTCACCGCCTTCGTGGCCATGGAGATCATTGAATTGCTTGAACTGGTCGATATCGCACATCGCGATGGCGTACCGGCCCCCGAGTTGCTCGATCACGCGGTTAAAGGCGCGCCTACCGAGAAGGCCGGTCAACTCATCGCGCGAGGCGAGGTGATAGCCGTGCTCGAGCACCGCGACGACTAGGATGAGACCAGCTGTGCCTGCATAGAAGAATAGTGCCTCGGGCCCGCCTCGCTGGTTAAATGCCAGGAAAACGACGACGAGTATCCAAGGCAGGGCATGTTGGACTTTAGTTTGGCGGCGAAACGCTAGCCAGAGCAGGACGACTAGCGCTATAGAGAACGAGAGCGTTTCCGTACGGGGGAGCCAGGTCCATCCCGCTCCTGAAGATGGTTCGCCCCAGTAGAGAAACGTGCGCACCGGTGCAGGCCTCGCGGAACTCAACCACCCAACGACGGGGACCTGAGCACCGAGCAGCGCCAGGCTGAATACGCCGTTCAAGCTCAGCGTTCCGCCATCACCGAGCCATTCGAATAGCACAAAGTTCAAGGGCAGAAGAAAGAGAATTGCGAGACGCGCCAAATGAGCCTCTACGGAAAGGGTTCGCCAGCCCCATACCGACAGGCCGATCGCAAGGGCGACCGATAGCATGCGCGATTGGTCGTGGTACCAACTCTCGAGCAGCGCACCCACCAGGACGGCGCAACAGAAATAGATGGCGTATGGAAAAATGGCCGCCCGCACTGCTTCTTCTTTCTGCACGGCCCAGGCGGCAAGCAGTAGCAGGCTCCAGGGTAGGAGCATGTTAGCGAGCGAGCGAAGTGTGCTCATCGGCATCTCCCTGCTAGATGAATCGCCGGCGGAAGAGCAGGACGACGGCCACGCCCCAACCGAGCAGTGCGAACCACATGGCCGGCTGTCGAGCAACGCTCGCGAGCCGCGCGGGCAGTGAAGGCGCGGGAGCTGACTCTGGATCCTGGTCCGCCCTGGGCAAGGCCTGCGGCTCCTCGGGAGCGGGTTGCGCCGTGTTCTGGCGGAGCTGTGTAACCTCTTGTTCCAGCTTATCGGCTTGACGCACACGCTGGTCGCGGGCCTCGTCAAGCGCGAGAGAACGCGCATCCTCGGCGGTCTGGGCGGCGGTGCGGGCGAACTGGATCACGTCACGGTTGCGGGCATCCTTCTTATAAGCATCTTCCGCGCGGGCCAGAAAATCCCTGGCCTGCAACAGCGCCTGACGAATGTATTGCTGTTCGAGTTCCGTGCCTTGCCGTTTAGCGGCGAGGATTCCGGAACCGGAGGCGAGATCGATTGCTTTGCGCGCCTGTAAAAGTTCGTTTGGTGTAGCCTCGGCTGCGGTGCCGGCCGCAGTGTCGTAGGTGGTGTAGTGGGTAAAGTAAAAGAGTTCGCTGCCTACGTTTAGCGCCTTCTTCTTCGTCTGTTTACGAGCGGCCACACCTGCGCTGTAGAGCACCAACATCGGACTGGGCTCATCGACGGCGTAATATGGCTCGGCAGTGACCATCAGCCAGAACGTCTGATACGTAGTGGTGACGTTCATATTCATCGGCCGGTCATCCTTGAAGGTAATCTCGCCGAGGTTCGATGCTCGGCCATCCATCGAGACCGACCACAGCACGTAAGTGAGAAAATCCTTTCCCAAGCGGTACGCGGGCTGAAGACCGGAGATGCTGGCACGATTGATGTCGAGCTTGACAAAGCCGGGGCGGGTACCGACATTCACGCGTATGCTGGCCTGCGGCGCCAGACGGGTGCCCCGCATCTGTACAACGGTCGTACCTGCCAGGTGGCGGTAACTCAAAATTTCGCCGTCTAGTTGTTTCACTTCCACCACCTTCAGCGGGGTAAGATCTCCGTGCCGTTGCGCTCTGAGAGAAGGGGCGACAGCCAAGAGCATGATCGCAATCAAGCGAAACCGGAGTAAAAGAACACACGAGTTTCGAATTGGCTGACTAGATTTCGGAGCATCGCCCAATGGGCTGTGGCTCAAAAAGCTCCCAGCCCCAAGTCGTTTGGACAATACCGCGAGAGTTTTGCAATCATCTCCCAGCATAAGCTCCGTGCCTCTGTCAGCTAGCTTCCTAGGTTGCATCACGCAACAGGCTTGATTAGGCGGTAATCAAAATGACGCCGTTACTCGAGTGACTGAATCGATCCGGCGAACAGCTAGTTATTTTGGATCGTGACACATGATGAAAATGGGACGCTAGTTACGGAAGTTTTGCTGGCGATCGTCTGGGCTTAGAGACGCCAATGTGCGCGCAGTTTACTGTGCTGGAAAACATGCTTTCTGGATAAGAACTCCATGTGAAAAAGTGCGCCTAGAAGGCGATCAGTGACTGGTGGTTGACGAGCAAACCGGACGTTGAACTATATAAGAAGAGCCAAGCGGGCCAGAAGTCGGCTTGTAGGAAGTTTCACCACATCGGTAACGATCAACGCGCTTGTGTCCACGTGTAGGCCCCAGTTGGTCGGCTAACCTTCTCTTGGGATTACTTCTGGCTTGCCCGTCATTCGAGAGTAAATCCAATGACGCATACTTCAGTCGGAAAGCCCCACGTTCCAAATGTTAACTAATAGGTCCCGACCCGGACACAGGCCCTTTTCAATGACACCCACCTGAATCCTCACTTGCGGCTTCGCACCGACCTTTCACGCGCAGACACCTTCTTGTTTGCCCTCTTTTTCGTGGGCTTGATTCGGAGTGCATCTATGGGTTCCCGACGCGTAGAAGCAGCCATCAACCACGCCTCAAAGCCAAATTCGAGCCCGCTTGCCGGTTTGATCTCGCCTAACACTTGAGCGGCTTCTAGCGTCGCGGCTCCATGTAGGAATGCCCAAAGCGCGACGGATGCCTGCGCAGCTCGGTCGGACCCGGCAATTCGTCGCACCTGTTCGACAGTGAACGTCCAGAGGCTGTGGTGGGAGGTCGCATCGTGCCCTGGCGCGTGGAGACTCATCATCGCCTCGTAGAGGTGAGGATTGTCCCTTGCGAACTTCTTGTAAGCAGATGACATCTTGCGAATTGCGGTAATCGGTTCGCATCCGTCGGCTGCCTTCCTCAGCGCCAGCTCCAGTTGCCGGGCAGCTTCGTTTGCCAAGGCAGCTTCGAGTGCCCGGCGATCTGAAAAATAACGGTAGATCGCATTAGGCGCCAGATCGAGGGAAGCAGCGATGTTCCGTAGCGATAAGTCGCGGATACCCTCATGAACGAGTTCCTTAACCGCAGCAGCAAGGATGGTTTGACGGTCGGTTTTCGACGGATACGGCATACAGAACACTGTACACCTTGACATGTCGTGCGCCAAGTTGTACGCTGTACATATTGAAGATGGTCAGTGATCATCTTAGGAGAAATGCAATGGCGAACAGCAAAGATGTCGTGGTCACGGGGGTCTCCACCGGAATCGGTTGGGGAACCACAAAGGTGCTTGTTTCAAAGGGATTTCGCGTGTTCGGTTCTGTACGCAAGCAGGCTGACGCC
>Ga0073928_10003190_pt1 | contig 26342 bp, 24 predicted proteins | sample PaiPotPPA55metaG_FD_76969 | JGI IMG/M metagenome (GOLD analysis project Ga0073928, IMG submission 76969) | Iron sulfur acid spring bacterial and archeal communities from Banff, Canada, to study Microbial Dark Matter (Phase II) - Paint Pots PPA... ...
CCTGCTCGCGCATATAGAAGGACGGCCGGTCAGTTCTCAGAACATCGTGCCCACCGACCTGATCGTGCGTGGCACGACGGGCCGTCCTCCCGGCCAGGGTTAAGCCGGACTCGCGATTATTTGGCGAACAGCGATGCCATGTTGGCGAACGCCTTGAACTCCACGGCATTACCCGACGGATCGAGGTTCGTTCCGGCGCCGCGAAGTTTGTCTGCAGCCGCTTCCCACTGCTCCATGGAAAGCACTGCGCCGAAATGGCGAACCGGGACATTGTCGCCATCCACTGCGCCCACCGCCTGGAATTTTTTTCTGTTCAATTAATAAGGTATCCATATCTATAAGAAACATCTCCGCCACCCCATCTATTTGAACCTGATCCCACATAAGTATCCGCGATGCGGGCTATCGTGGGATACAAAAACGTACGGGCGCAAAAGCAGTGGAGTGGATGGTCGCGATGTGCCCCGGCAAGCGCGCGGCGCTGGACAAAGACGACGCGCTTGATCGCATCGTCAACAAAATTGAATACCTTAAAGCAAGCGTGCGTGCCAAGGCAGAGCATCCGTTTCGGGTGATCAAACTGCAGTTTGGCTTCGCGAAAGCACGCTACCGTGGACTGAAGAAAAACACCGCACAACTGACAACGCTGTTCGCGCTGTCCAATCTCTGGATGGCGCGTCGCAAGCTGTTGAAAATGTGAGCGGTAGACGCCGCGACAGCGGCGATCCACAAACATCGAGCTCAATTTCTGGTCCGCAGTCATTCGGTTCCCAACGCTAAAACGACTTTCGAGACTTACCAATTTCGAATGTGGCGACCAGTCAGGCTGAAAATGAGTTGTTCAGACCTTCCTTAAGCGATAGCTGCGTTTTTTGAAGACGAAGCAATAGCTGATTCTCGGCGTCAACTTATGCTTTATTTGTTACCCCGCACGCAGCGAAATCCCGCATACACGTACTGGTAATGTGCTTGAAACCAGTTCCGAAAACTCGGTCTCAGCATGCAAGCGGCTGTACGCGGCGAGCCGCCTTTGAGCACGAAATGCTGGTCGTCATAGAAGTTCGCCGAGTAGCCGAGATAGAACGGAAACGGCTCGAAACCGGGTAACGGCCCGAAGGTCGTCGACGTCCATTCCCAGCCGTTGCCGAACTGGCCGACCACGCCGGCCGCGCTGCGATTTTCCGGGTGTGCCTGAACGGGCGACGCTTCCCACCGGCGGAAGTCGAAGTTGCCTTGCTGAGCGTGCGGGGCGGCTTCGGCGGCGCGTTGCCACTGCGCTTCAGTCGGCAGCGACTTGCCTGCCCACTTCGCATACGCGCTGGCTTCCGCGTGGCTTACATACACCGGCCAGTCCGCGGGAAGCGGTATCTCGTCGAACATGGTCCGCAGCTTCCAGCTGGAGCCTTTCGAGGCCTTAGCGGATTCTTCCGCGGATTCCTCGGCAGATTCCTTGGCGGATTTGTCACTCACCCAGAACGCCGGCTTCTCGATACCTTCACGTTCCTTCCACGCCCAGTCGCTGTCGCGCCAGTACTCGCGATGGGCATAACCGCCGGCATCGATGAAATCCACCCACTCTGCATTCGTCACCATGTAACGGTCAATCTCGAACGCCGGCACGTCAACGTTGTGTTCACCGAACTCGTTGTCCCAGCCGAAGGTACCGCTGTCACGCGTGAGGCCGAGCGTGGCCACGCCTGCGGGCACGTGGACCATCTCGTGTCGCCGGGCGTTGTAGAGCGGGCGTTGCACGGTGTCTTCGGGGGCCGCAGGCCGGGTTTTCTGGTGCAGCGGTAATTGATGCAGCATGTACGCGAGCGTTTCCGCGTGCATCAGCCTGTGCTCGATCGCGACCTCCAGCAGCGTCTCGGGCGTGGCTTCCCGCGCGATGGGACTGTCACGCTTATCTTCACGTTTTGTAATTTCGACGGGATCAAAACGTGAATCGATGTCATCGCGAATCTGCTGACCATAAGCGCGAATCGTGTCGAGCGACGGCCAGTCATGCGGCTGGTCGCTGGGCAGGCCGCCATCGACGGGGTCGATGCCGAACGCAAACAACTGGTCGAACTCAGGGTTGTGACTGGGCAGGTCGAAGAGGCGCTGATCGAACAGGTTGCGGTCGAAGGCTTCCAGATGCCCGATGTAGAACACGATCCGATGCCGCTCGGAAATCGGGCGCTCATACAGGAATTCGGGTTTGACGATGGAGAACAGCGCGTCAGTGGTCTCGCGGGCGTCGCGCAGGCGGGCGAGCAGCGGATGCAGCGGGGTAGGTTCGCGATTCATTTCGCTCTTGTCTCCGGGCATGGGCCGATGCAAAACGATTAATCGTAGCAGAGGGCATGCCAAGCCTGCTTGGACCGCAAGCGGGCCGGAAATTGGATCACGCGCTGGATCGCCCGCCAGATCACGCGCTAGATCGCGCGCAGGCCGTCGAAGTCGAGGATCCGGATGAGCTTGCCGTTTGCATTGATCAGGCCCTTCGCCTGGAAACGCGACAAGGTCCGGCTGACCGTTTCCAGCGTGATGCCGAGGAAACTGCCCATGTCGTCGCGCGTGAGACGCAGGTTGAACTCGTTGCCCGCATAACCGCGGCGTGTCAGCCGGGCCGAGAGATCGAGCAGCAGCGCAGCGACCCGCTCGTCGGCGCGCAACGTGCCGAGCATGAGCGTTTGCGCTGTTTTCCGGACCATTTCGCGGCTCATCAATTGCAGCAGCCGGCGCTGGATGGTGCCGGTTTCGCGGCACGCGCGCTCAAAATGCACATAAGGGATCAGGCAGACCGAACTGTCTTCGAGCGCGATGGCGTGGCACGCGTGCCGGCCGTTGTCGAAGCCTTCCAGGCCGAGCGCGTCGCCACTGAGGTGCAGGCCCATGACCTGTTCGCGGCCGTTGCCGTTCGGAGTCGATACAACCGTCTTGATCGAGCCGGAGCGGATGGCGTAGAGGGTGTCGAAGGTGTCGCCGACTCGAAACAGCGTTTCGCCCCGCTTGATTGCGCGAGCGTTGACGATCACTTTCTGCAGCCGGTCGACGTCCTCGGAGGACAGGCCTTGCGGCAGGCAGTAATGCCGCAACGCACAGGTCGAACAATGAGCGGCGTGGCGCGAGGGGGCGCTGGGCAGAGGAACTGAAGTCTCGTGGACGGTTTGCATGGCTCGCTCGCTTTTGGCTCGTTTTGATCTGGAACAAGGAAATTGTCCCATCGATGCGATCCGCCCCCGGGTGGCAAAACGTCGCGCGATGATGACGCTGCCCGCCGTCGCCCGGCCACCCGTCCCTGCGGTTTCATTCCTTTGGTTCGGGCGCTTCGGCCCCGGCGGCGGCTGGAATCAGGAGCACCGGCAGCGTCGCTTGCCGCAGGCACCTTTCCGCGACACTGCCAAGGATCAGCCGCTGGAAACCCTTGCGGCCGTGCGTGCCCATCACGAGCAGGTCCGCGTTGAACGCGGTGGCCGCCGCGAGCACCAGCTCCGCGACATCATCCACCGACGAACCCTCGGCGACCACCGCTGCGCCTTGCACGCCGCGCTGTTTCATCGCGGCGTTCGCTTCATCGGCAAGCGTGGCGCCCTGATCGGCGAGTTCATCGCGCAAGACGGATGGATCGTAGCCCGGCACGTCGTAATAGACCGGTGCGTTTTCGACCACGTAATACGGCTGCAGCACCGCGCCGTGCGTAACCGCGAGTTCGAGCGCGGATTCAAATGCGTGACGCGAGGTACGGCTGCCGTCAACAGCCACGACGATTCGTTTGAACATACGGTTCTCCTTCAACGATTAACAACGCAAACGACAAATGCAAACGACGGTTTTTAATCAACGAAAACGGTCGTGTCCGATTACCCGGCTTACAAATGTACGACAGTAATGATCCGATTAATGTTCCTTTTTTATCGATGTCGGCACAGATCCTGAGCGACCGGATGAAATAATGACGTCATACAATCCGGGGCGTGATGTTTGTATCGACTCCCTCTATTTTCACTCTCCTAGCTTCCAGCCCGTGTCCCAGTCAGCTCCTGAATCCGCTCCCCAGTCCGCCTCCACGCCCCACCCTGACTCTGCCTCTTCACTGCCTTTCCGTAACGCTCTGCTCGCGATGCTCGGCATCGGCCTGGTCAACATGCTGGTCGCACTCGACCAGACCGTGGTCAGTACGGCGCTGCCGTCGATCGTCGCGGAATTGCATGGTTTCGAGTATTACGCGTGGATCGCGAGCGCGTATTTGCTGGCGTCGGTGGTGACTGTGCCCGTGTTCGGCCGGCTTGGCGATTATTTCGGCCGCAAGCGCTTCGTGATTGCCGCGGTGATCACGTTCACGGCGGCGTCCGTGCTGTGCGGCGTGGCCAACGACATGCTGTTCCTGGTCATTGCGCGCGGGTTGCAGGGCGTGGGCGGCGGGATGATGGTCGGCACGGCGTTCGCGTCGATTCCCGACCTCTTCCCCGATCCGCGTTTGCGGGTGCGCTGGCAGGTGGTGATGGCAGCGTCGTACGGCATCGGGACCGCTGCGGGGCCATCGCTCGGCGGCTGGATGAGCGAGCATTGGGGCTGGCGCTCGACCTTCCTGATCAACCTGCCGGTGGGGATTGCCGCGTTTTATTTCATCTGGGCGCATTTGCCGAATTTTCATCGGCCACGCGAGGGCGCGGTGAAGATCGACTGGCTGGGCGCGGTGCTGGTTGCGCTGGTGCTGGGCGGTCTGCAGGCATTCATCGAAGCCGTGCCGAAGAGCGGGCTGACCGCGGGGAACGTGGTGCTGGCTGCTTGCGTGGCCGGCGGCGCGGTGGCGTTGCTGATTTGCGAGCGTCGCGCGACGCATCCGATCATTCCGCTCGATCTCTTCAAGGACCCGCAGCTCGTGACGTTATTCACGTTGTCGATGCTGTCTGGTTTCGTGATGTTTTCGCTGATCTTTTTCGCGCCGCTTTTGCTGCAGGGTGGTTTTGGTTTATCGCCGCAGGAGGCTGGATTACTCGCCACGCCGATCGCGGCGTTTATTGCCATTGGCAGTTTTATCAACACGCGCATTGTGATTCATTTGCGCAAGCCCACGTTCATCTTGTCGATTGGATTCACGTTGCTGTTATTCGCGTGTATTGCGCTGGCGTTTGCCGATGCTTCCACGCCGCATATCTGGATCGAGATTCCTATGGCGGGCATTGGTGTTGGCCTGGGGTTCGTGCTGAATAACCTGAATGTATTCGGGCAGGAAATTGCCGGACGTGAGCGCTTCGGCATTACTACGGCGTTGCTGCAATCCACGCGCATGGTGGGCGGGATGCTTGGGACGAGCGTGGTCTCGGTGATCGTGCAGCATCATTATCGGGACGTTATTACGCGCACGCTGCGAGTGCTCGGCGAACCGGCGAGTACCGCATGGCTGCCGAGGTTTAACGATCCGCGAATCCTGATCGATTCCGCGTTGCGGGGGAAACTGCTGGCCGATCTGGTGCCGGCCGGGCTGGATGGACCGGCGATGATCGAGAGCGCCCGCGAGGTGCTCGTGCAGTCGATTCACATTGGTGTCGCGCTGACCGCGGTGGCGGCGTTGTCAGCCGTGCTGATGGTGCGAAGGGTTTCGCACATTACGTTTCGGAAGGCGTAGGGGCTGGTGCTGTTTCCCGGGCTTGAGGCTCGACGGACACACGCCTGTTTCCCGAGGTCCGGCACCGACCACAAGCGCGCCTTAGACTGCATCGGCATGTTAAACACGCCAATAAGGGCGCGTTTCAGCGTTCACGGGAGGTCGACACTATGGCAAAAATACCGAGACTCAGGATTCAGCAGTGGGAAAAGAGCCTGGCTGTCCGCATCCCTGCCGTGGTCACAAGCTCTGCGAACTTCCGGGTCGACCCGGAGATCGAGGTGACAACTGACGGCATCGGCGTGACGGTGAATCCGCTCGGCCCTCACGAGCTCACCCTCGCGGAGAAACTTGGCGAATTCGATCCTGCGATGCACGGTGGTGAGGCGATGGCAACGGGCTGTGTTGGAGCGGAGGAGTAGCTACAACGTAGCGGCCCCTTTCGGTCCTTCTATAGCGCAAAGGGCGAAATTTCGGCACAGGTTCGATCGGCGAGATTTTGGTGTGCCAGCTCAGCTGGAATCGACCAAGCCGTGCATCTTTTGAAATTGGTTGAGTTCATGAACTCCATGAACTATTATCGACCTCATGAAACGACGAAACCATCCACACGCTCTTGGCCGATCCGTCCCTGCAAATGATTCCCTTGCTGCGACCAGCAAAGGTGGGCGATATTCGCCCGCGGTCTCTCCTGTCGTGCCTGGCGTGACAACAGGAATCAGGGGTAAGGCGCTCAGGGGCGGAAAGGTTCGTGTCGGTGGCAGGAAATTACCGCTGACACTGATAAGCCGGCCTAAGTACGTGGGCGTGGTCACGCCGGGCAATGGAGATGAGGCATCGCTGACGGAACGTTTAAAAAAACTAGAGGTTGGTGAGGTTTGCCTGATCTACAAAGGCGGCGACATCGCCCTTCATCGGACGATTCGCAATCGGCAACGCAAGCAGCCGACAACAATCTGGTTCGACACTTCAAAAAACCGCTTGATACTGGGTCTGGCGGATAAAAAAGCGACTTACGAGCCCGAACCTATCTTGCGCGCGACAAATGATGTGCGCGAGCTCGCTATTCAGGCTGTCCGGATGCTCGGGGCGGACCATGTGAAAGAGGCCGTCGAATACTTGACTGCTGTTTTCAAAACCGTCTCCACGGGCAATGTCCCTGATCCAGATTCAGCCAATATCCCTGCCGATGCTCAAAAAAGTGGCATGGGTATTGCGGATCCGCTGGCGGCGGCCCGCGCCCGGGGGCGGCGGTTTGCGTTGGAAGAATATGAAAGTCCCAACAATCTCGCACTACTCGATGCACGTGACTATGCCGGCCGCAACGAGCGGACGATCAACGAGCAGCGCCAGAAGGGCGAACTGTATGCTCTGCTTTCTCCCGGCAAAACGAGAGGGTTCAGATATCCGAAGTGGCAGTTCGATGCCAGGCCCGAGAGGTTGGTCTGCGTGCTGCGCCCGTTTGTCGAAGCGAAGGCGAACGCCTGGGTTATCCATTCGTTCATGCGGCGTAAGCGCGACGAGATCGATGGCAAATCACCCGTGGAAGTCATTCTTGACGAAGGGGCGAGCATAGCGCCGGTGGTGGATCTGGCGGTGCGTGATATCGCGGGCGAGCAGGGTGCAGCATGACGCCGGGGACGGAAAGTGCGGCCAGGATCGCAGGGTGTCCTCTGCCGCCCGACGGGCTACGCGATCTGTCGCTGCCCGTCTTCGAACTCAATCTCTCGGTGACCACTCTTTATAGAATTCACCGGCGGATTTACGATCCGATTTTCTATAACCGCCGTTCGAATTCGAGTCAGACGTACCGGTTCGACTCACCTGACGATACCTTCGGCGTGCTTTACGCATCGCCGTCCTTCGACGTATGTATGGCCGAAACGATTATGCGCGATCGCTATCTGGGGGTTAATGCGGCGGAGCAGCGGTACATTGACGAGCGCGACCTCTTTGAGCGGTCAATCGCGACGCTTGGTTTCGGTGAGGCGCGCAGCTTGCACCTTGCGGATCTCACGGCGCCGCTATGGCAATTCGGATTTGACGGACAGGTGTTATCGATCGGCGACTATCGGGCGCCCAACCGCTGAAGTGCCGCGATCCACGACAATGTCGGGAATCTCGATGGCATCTACTTCCGGTCACGATATTCAAGCGAGCCGTCTGTAGCAGTGTTTGGCGATCGCGCGCAACTGGTGCAACGAGGCACATCAATCCCGCTGCACCAGCATCCAGATACCGCACGATTTCTGGATCGCTTCAACATCGGCATTGCCGATGCCGGGGGGGAAGGCTGGATGAATCCGGAGAAATAGCGGCACCATTCCAGGTTTGCGTCAGCCGGGAGACAGTGCGTAAAAGCATGATGCTCGCCCGTGCCAATCTGCACGGACGACCACTCCAACCCCCCCTAAACCAACCTCAATGCGCGCCCGCCGCCGCTCCGCCGCCACCGCCTTTCGCGCGTTTCGTAATCCAGATAAGCGGAATAATCAAAATGAAAATAATGGCGGAAGCAAAAAAGATATCGTTCAGCCCCATCATTGCGGCTTGCGTATTCACGGTGAAATCGAACAGCCCGCGTGCCTGAGCTTCACTGACATTCAGTGTTCCCTGTGACGCCTGCAGCGACTGCAAAAACACCGGGTTATTGGCGTTAGCCTGCTCGGTCAGCCGCTCATGATGCAAGGCAATCCGGTTTGTCCACTCATTGCCTGCCAGCGACGTCCCCACGGCCCCGCAAAACACCCGCGCGAAATTCGACAACCCCGCCGCAGCCGGAATCTTCGACGGCGCAAGCCCCGACAAGATGATCGACGTCAGCGGCACAAAAAACAGCGCCATCGGAATGCCCTGCAAAAGCGTCGGCAGCACCAGATGCCAGGTATCGACCTCAATCACATACTTCGAGCGCATGTAAAACACAATGGCAAAGCCGATAAACGCCATGGTCGCGACAACCCGCGCGTCGGTCCTGGGTAAAACCCGCCCCATGACCGGCGCGAGAATCACCGCAAAGATCCCCAACGGCGCGGTGACCAGCCCCGCATCAACGGAGCGGTAATTCAGATACTCCTGCAGCCATTGCGGCAACAAAACAAGGTTGCCGAAGAACACCCCGTAAGCCACCGAAATGGCGACCGTGCCACCAAAGAAATTCCGCCCGGCGAACAGCCGAAGATCGACGACGGGATTGGCTTCGGTCAATTCCCAGACCACAAAAAGCGCAAAGGCAATCACCGCAATGATCCCGAGCCATACGATTACCGGCGACGAAAACCAGTCGAGATCGCGTCCCTTGTCGAGCATGATCTGCAGCGACGCCACCCAGGCAATCAGCAACATGAGTCCGATCGTATCGATAGGTGCTTTACGCGTGGCCGATTCCCGTTTGCGATAGATAAACCACGTGACGCTGCCGGCGAATAACCCGACAGGAATGTTGATATAGAAGATCCACGACCAACTATAGCTGTCGGTAATCCAGCCGCCTAAAGCCGGTCCGGCAATCGGCCCGACGACGGCGGTCATCGCCCATAGGGAAAGCGCCATGGACGCTTTCTCCTTTGGGTACGACCCCAGCAAGATAGCTTGCGACAGCGGAATCAGCGGCCCGGCAACGGCGCCTTGCAACACCCGCGCGGCGAGCAAAACCGGCAAGGTCGGGGCGAGCCCGCAAAGCCAGGAGGAGATCACGAACAACAGGATCGCGCCGACAAACAACTTGATCTGCCCAATACGCTGGGTCAGCCAGCCGGTCAGCGGAATCGAAACGGCATTGGCCGCGGCGAATACGGTCACGACCCACGTGCCTTCATCGACAGACACACCGAGATTGCCGGAAATGGTCGGGATGGCGACGTTCGCGATCGATGAATCGAGCACGTTCATGAACGTGGCGAGCGCCACGGCAATGGTCGCAAGAACCAGTTGGCCACCTTTTAACGGCGGCGGCGGGGAGGGCGCAGGCGAAGCGGCGGGCGCAGTGCTCATGGGATATCCGGGTAAAGCGGCCACCCGACGCAACGTGGCGGCCGATTGTGCCAACTATGAAGGCCGCAGTGTGCCAGCGTTCAAAAAACCGCGCTGATCACGCTGCGGCTTTCATCCAGCTATCAACCCTCAGTCGGCTCTTCCATCAAGCCGGATATCCCGTTTCAAACCATGCTTATTTAGCTGACACGTCGATGTCACCAAGATACTTCTTCGCGTACTTCGCAATCGTTCCGTCTGCCTTGAGCTTCGCGATCGCCGCGTTCAGACGCTGTTTCAGCGCATCGTCACCCTTGCGAATGCCGAATGCAATGCCGCTGCCCAGGATCTTGTCGTCGCTGACCGGGCCACCGGCAAAGCTGTATCCCGCGCCGTCCGGCTTCGACAAGAAGCCCGTTTGTCCGGCTGCGGAAAGTACGAGCGTACCGTCGAGACGGCCGGCCTTCAGATCCGTATAAGCCTGGTTCTGATCCTGGTACGGCACGACATTCACGCCCGCGTTCGCCCAATGCGCCTTGGCGAAACTTTCCTGGATCGAACCCTGCAGCACGCCGATGTTCTTGCCCTTCAGCGACGCCGGTGTCGGCTCAAGACCGCTGCCCGTTTTCGCAATCAGTTGCGTGGGCACACGGTACACGACCGTCGTGAAGTCGATAGCCTGGCGGCGCTGATCGGTTGCGTTCATCGCGGAATTGATTGCGTCGAATTTGCGGCCTTGCAGGGCAGGGATCAACCCGTCGAACGAAGTCTCGACCCACACGCATTTCATCTTCGCCGTGGCGCAGACCGCGTTGCCGACATCGATATCCAGCCCTTGCAGTTCACCGGACGCCGCCTTCGATTCGAACGGCGGATATTGCGCTTCCACGCCGTAGCGCAAGGTATCGGATTCGGCCGCGTGCGCCGCGGTAGTGCATAGCGAGGCGGCCAGCAGCAGTGCGGCCGTCAATGCGTGAGCAGTTTTCTTCATGAGCGTCTCTATTGGTAGAAATTGAATGGACTTGAAACCCGCATCAAACTGCACACAGGCGGCGCGCGCCTTCCCGCAGCGTGTCGTCGTCCTTGGCGAAGCTGAGGCGGATGATGCGGTTGTCCGTGCCGTCGGTATAGAACGCCGACAACGGAATCGTCGCGACGCGGGTTTCGCGAATCAGGCGCAGCACGAAGTCGCTGTCCGATTCATCGGAGAATGCGCCGAAGCGCGCCAGCATGAAGAAGCTGCCTGCGCTCGGCAGGAGTTCGAAGCGTGAACCGGCGAGTGCTTCAGCAAGCAGATCGCGTTTCTTCTGGTAGAACTCGCCGAGCCCGAGATAGCTCGATGCGTCGCCGAGCGCTTGCGCGAATGCGATCTGCATGGGGGTATCGGCGGCAAAGGTCATGAACTGGTGGACCTTGCGGATTTCGTTGGTCAGCTCGGCGGGCGCGAGCGTGAAACCGACACGCCATCCCGTCACGTGATACGACTTGCCGAACGACGACACGATCACGCTGCGCTCGGCCAGCGCCGGATAACGCGCCATGCTGTGATGCAGGGCGCCGTCGAACACAACGTGTTCATACACTTCATCCGACAACACGATGATCTTCGAATCGCGCGTCAATGCCGTGAGGCGATTGATGTCTTCAACCGTGAACGCGCTGCCGGACGGATTGTGCGGAGAGTTGATGATGATCATGCGGGTGCGCGGCGTGATGGCCGCAGCCACCTCATCCCAGTCGATGTGAAAGTCCACCGGAGAGAGCTTGATCGCAATCGGCGTTGCGCCCTGCAACTGCACAATGGGCCCGTAGCTATCGAATGACGGTTCGAAGTAGATCACTTCGTCGCCGGGGTGCACGAGCGCGCTGATCGACGCGTACAACCCTTCGCTGGCGCTTGCCACCACGGTGATTTCGCTGTCCGGGTCGTAGGTGGCGCCATAGAGCTGCTGCGTTTTGAGCGCCAGGGCTTCGCGCAGCGCCGGCACGCCGGACATGGGGGCGTACTGGTTATGCCCCGCGCGCATGGCTTGCGCCGCGTTGTCCACCAGCTTCGGATCGCAGGCGAAATTCGGGGCGCCTTGCGAGAGATTCAGCGCCTGATGTTCCTCGGCGAGCTGGCCGATCACGGTAAAGATGGTCGTGCCAACATTAGGCAGCTTCGACGCGGGGGTCCAGGCACTTTTCACGGCGGTTGTCTCCGGAGGACGGAATTCGAGTATCGATTGTCATTCGACCGCAGCAATAAAGCGCGGACAATCGAAAGTTTGTCATACTAGCCATGAACCCAGATCATGGCTTACGAGACCCGACAATGAAACCGCTGCCGTCTTTGGATGTACTCAAAACCTTCGCGGTCGTGGCGCAGCGGCTGAACTTCACCCGTGCCGCCGATGTCCTCAACATCACGCAAGGCGCGGTCAGCCGGCAGATTTCCGGGCTGGAGGCGCATCTGGGTTATGCGCTGTTCGTGCGCCAGCCGCGCGGGCTTGCGCTGACGCCCAATGGTGCAATGCTGCTGGCGCCGTTGCAGCAGGCGCTGACGCAGATTACGGAGGCGCTGGAGCGTAGCGGGGCGCAGTCCGGCACGCTGCGGGTGAAATGTCCCACGTGCGCGATGCGCTGGATTTTGCCGCGTGTGATCCGTTTGCAGAATGAACGGCCGGAGCTGGTCATCGAGGTGACGGCGGCGGTGTCGCACGGGGTGGAGTTCAACGCCGAGCAGTTCGATGCCGCCATCGTGTTCGGCCAGCCGACGTTAAAGGGCGTGAGTTCGCATCATCTGTTCGACGAGGTGCTGACGCCGGTGTGCGCGCCCGGTCTATGGAAGGAGCGGCGGGCTGGCGCGGCGACGCCCGACGATCTTGCCGATCAGACTTTGCTGCATCCGACACGCGACAGGCGGGACTGGTTGAGGTGGCTGGACGCTTACGGGTACAAAGGATTGCCGTCGGCGAAAGCGCAGCACTTCGACACGCTCGATCTTGCCATTTCGTCTGCCATGCAGGGGTTGGGCGTGACGATCGGGGATGTGTCGCTGATCGAGGAGGACTTGCGGGCGCAGCGAATCATTACGCCGTTTTCGCTTTGTGTGCCCAGCGGGGCGTCGTATTACCTGATCTATCCGGAGCGGCCGGCGCCGTCGACGGTCCTGCGGGAGTTTGCCGAATGGCTCGAGGGGGAGGCTGCGGTGACGAGGGCGAATCTTTTGGCGTACATGAGCCGGTGAGTTTCGTATCGCCCGGGGGCGGGGAGGGGCGTAGGTCCAGGACCAGGACCGTACACCTCGCCCCCCGCATCGGTTGCGTCCGTTAAACCCTAGGTCCCGTTCTTCGTCACGACGGGCACCCAGGCGCCGCCCTTGACCTGATACATCGTCGACGATGCATTTTTCAACGCGCCGGTATTGTCGAAAGCAATCGTGCCCGTAATGCCCGGGAACGAAATAGTCTTCAGCACCGGACGGTACACGTTCGGATCGATGGAATTAGCCTTCTGCATGGCATTGATCGCGGCCCACGCGGCGTCATACCCGAACGGCGAATACGAGAGAATCGCTACACCGAAATGCTTCTGGAATTTCTCGGCGAACGCCTTGCCCTGCGGCAGCTTCTCAAGCGGACTGCCATATTCCCACGCCATCGCGCCATCAGCCGCATCGCCGGCAAGCTTCAGGAAATCCGCGTCCATCACGCCACCGCCGCCCACGAACTGTGCGGTAAGACCAAGCTGTCTCATCCGCTTGGCCACCGCCGCCGCTTGCCGGTCGAGGCCGCCAAAGAAGATCAGGTCTGTGCCCGCACCCTTCAGCGCCGTAAGCTGCGCACTGAAATCGACGGTCTGGTTATCACTGTACTGGCGCGCGACGATGGTTCCGCCCGCCGCCTTCACCGCTTTCTCGAACTCATCGGCTTCACCCTGGCCGAAGGCCGTCCGGTCGTCGATGATCGAGATCTTCTTCGCCTTCGTCACCGTTACGGCGTACGTCCCGGCAGTACCGGCGTTCTGGGCATCGCTTGAGATGACGGTGAAGACGTTGTCGAAGCCTCGCTGCGTGATGGTCGGATTGGTCGCGGCAGGATCGATCACCGGAATGCCGGCGGTCTGGTAGACCTGCGACGCTGGAATCGTCGTGCCCGAATTGAAGTGGCCAACCACCACGGCCACGCCGCCATCGACGAGTTTCTGCGCCGCCTGCACCCCGATCCGCGGGTCGGCCTGATCGTCTTCCGCCTGGATGACAAAGTTGGCCGTCTTGCCGCCAATCTGGATCTTCTTCGCGTTCGCTTCATCCAGCGCAAGTTGCACGCCGTTCTGCAGGTCTTTCCCGTAACCGGCGTTCGCGCCCGTCAGCGGGGCGGCAAAGCCGACCTTGACGTCGAACGTGTCGGCAGCGGCGGACAGCGGCAAACCGCCCAGAGTGGCGGCAGCACACGCGAGGATCCAGGCAAGCGGTTTGATGCTTGTTCGAAGATGCATTGTTGATTCTCCTTCGGGGTTGGACAGGTCCGGCGAGCAGGGCAATCAGCTTTCGCTCTCGCTTTTTGGTTTTATCTACAGGTTTTCAACTCCGTTTTCCCGATACACGACTGCGCTACTGAGGGCACGCTCGCAAGCAGGACGGAATTTGCTCGTGCGCGCCGCCATTATCGTGTGGACGAAAAAGACGGTTGGGCTTGTTCAACGAACTCGCTGGCGACCCAGCAGGCAGATGCAATTTAGGAAGCCAAATTAGTGGCGTCTTGGCAGTTCGTCGCATTGGCAATGCGGATTTCGGCATAGCGGGTTTAAGCCGATTGCCGAAGCTCGTTTAAGCCGCACTGCCGCCGTTGTTGACGCGCTCAGTCAATACCCTCATGCGGGCGATTACCTACCCGGTTTGACCCTGAAGATTGCGGCACAGGCTGAACGGAGGTGAACAGCCAATGCTTGTGATCATCTCGCCATCTATAAATATCAAAAACATTACTAAATAATTTCAAATAACAAAGACAACAGGACGTAAAAAACGACTTATGTAAGGGGTTTTTCACCTCGCTGTAATTATAATGAGAATCGTTCTCATTTATATTGACGTTCACACATGGCGTGGGTACGATTCGCTTCGCCGGTGCCTTCTGGATGGTGGCCCGGAGGACGTTTCAACGCTGATGTACGGGGTTTTTGCCTGCGTTGTCGCAACGTCCTTAGAACAATCAACGCGACGCGTTAGAGCCGTCGCAACAAGACTGAGGATTTCGATGCAACCCGTCCAGCTCGCTCCGCACGAATCGCGCGCTGAATCGCGACACGATTCACGCCCCGACGCGACCCTGCGCGCTGCCATCAAACGCCGTGGTGCGCCTTTCCGCCGGGCGGTGCTCGGTACCAGCCTGGCGTTGTTCGCGCTGGTCTCATCGGCGACATTCTCGGCGGCATTTGCCGCAGGCGAGCCGGCCAACCCGGACGCCACCCCTTCCGACACACCCGAAGCCGACCTGAATATCCAGGCGCAACCGGCGGGTCAATGGACCGGCGTATGGGGCCGTTCGACCCTGTTCGGTGACATGGGCGGCATCCGCTCATTCCTTGGCCAGTACGGCGTGACGCTGCAAGCAACGGAAGTATCGGAATATCTCGACAATACACGTGGCGGCCTGAAAACCGGCGGCACCTACGACGGCCTGACCACCGTCACCCTCGGCCTCGATACGCAAAAGGCCTTCGGCCTGCCAGGCGGCACGTTCAACGTGAGCGCGCTGCAGATTCACGGCCGTAACCTGAGCCAGTACAACCTCGGCACGCTGAACACCGCGAGCGGGATCGAAGCGCAGGACACCACGCGCCTGTGGGAGCTCTGGTATCAACAGTCGTTCCTGAACAGACGCGTGGACGTGAAGGTCGGCCAGCAAAGTATTGACCAGGAGTTCATGGTCAGCACCTACGCGGCCACGTTCGTGAACACCATGTTCGGCTGGCCCGGCCTGCCGTCCTACGACATGCCCTCAGGCGGTCCGGCGTATCCGCTATCCGCACTCGGCGTGCGCGTGCGCGGCCAGATCACGGGTTCATTGACGGGGCTCGTGGGTGTGTTCGACGGCAACCCGCTCGGCAACAACCCGAACAATCTCAGCGGCACGAACTTCAACCTGCATAACGGCGCGTTGTATATAGGCGAGTTGCAGTACTCGATCAACCAGCCGGCGGACGGCGATATGGTCGGCGTGCCGCAAACCGGCTTGCCCGGTACATACAAGATCGGCTTCTGGTACAACAACGAACGCTTCGCCGACCTGAGCACCGACAACACCGGCCTGTCGCTCGCGAATCCGCTGAGCACCGGTACGCCGCAAACTCATAACGGCGACTACAGCTTCTACGCCGTTGCGGACCAGATGATCTGGCGTCCGAACCCCGACGAACCGCGCAGCATTGGCGTGTTTGCACGCGTGATGGGCGCGCCGGGCGACCGCAACCTGGTGAGCTTCAGCGCCAATGCGGGCATTGTGATGAAAGCCCCGTTCGCCGGCCGCGACAACGACAGCGTCGGCCTCGGTGTCGCTTATATCAAGGTCGGCAACGCCGCGCACGATCTCGATGTCGCGACTGCTGCGCAACTCGGCAGCCCCTACGGCATCCGCACCCAGGAAACCGCGCTCGAGGCGACCTATCAGTACCAGGTCAACCCGTGGTGGGTCATGCAGGGCGACTTGCAATACACCTTCAACGCGGGCGCCGGCCAGAATCCGAGCGACCCGACGCAGCCGTTGCGCAACACGTTCGTCGTCGGCGTGCGCACCACCATCACTTTCTGATCGGCGTGATCTTGAACGCACGCACCCGAGGTTTTTGCATGAAACAACTTATCAAATCCAGAGCGCTGTCGGGCATTGCATCAGCCGCGTTGCTGGTTAGCGGCCTGGTCAGCAGCGTGGCGCAGGCTGCTCCCATCGGCTTTCTCGAAACGCTGCACAAGCACACCACGTTGATCAACACCGTGCCGTCCAACGGCGACCAGAACCCGTATGCGATCGTGGTCGCGCCGGTATCGTCAGGCACGGTCAAGCAGGGCGACGTGCTGGTCGGCAACTTCAATAACTCCGCGAACCTGCAGGGTACCGGCAGCACGATCATCAACTATCGTCCCGATACCAAGGAGATGACGGTGTTCGCCACCGTGCCGCGCGACCTGAAGGACTGTCCGGGCGGTATCGGCCTCTCCACCGCGATGACCATGCTGAAGTCGGGCTGGGTGATCGTCGGCAGCACGCCAAGCAACGACGGCACGACCGGCACCAAGGGCGCGGGCTGCCTCATCGTGCTCGACAACCAGGGCAAGGTCGCGTCCACTATCGCGAGTCCTAACATCAACGACCCGTGGGGCAACATGGCGGTCGTCGATAACGGCGATCACGCCACGCTCTTCGTCAGCAATGCAGGCTTCGGCGTGGGCGGTGCGGGCGGCAATCCGCCGGTCTTCAAGCAGTCCACCATCCTGCGTCTTGACCTCGATATCCCGCAAGGCAAGGCGCCCGTGGTCAAGCAGGAAACGGTGATCGCCAGCGGTTTCGGCGCGCAAGCCGACAAGGGTGTGTTCCTGATCGGACCCACGGGTCTGGCGTTGTCGCCGGACCAGAAGCTGCTGTACGCATCCGATGCCATCGGCAACCGTGTGACGGAGATCGATGACCCCATGACGCGCGATACCAGCGCGGGTGTCGGCCGCGAGTTGACCGCCGATGGTTTCCTGCATCGCCCGCTCGCCATGGTGACGGCACCCAACGGTCACTTGCTGGTCACGAATGCATTGAACGGCCAGGTCGTGGAAATCGATCCGGCGACAGGCAAGCAACTGTATGCACGCTGGATCGATACCGACAAAGCACAATCGCCGCCGGGCAATGGTGACCTGTTCGGTATCGCGATGACGCCTGAAGGCGATGGTTTTTACTACGTACAGGACGATGTCAACACGCTGGTCCTGGCGAAGTAAAGCGAAGCAGGTAGTCCCCAAGCAAAGTGAAGTAACTGGTATAGCAGACGACATTATGGAAAACGATCAGGATCCACCGCGCCGCCGCTTTCTTAAAGCGGGCGTAGCCGCGGGTGCGGCACTGGGCGCGGGCTCAGTCGCGCACGCCGCGACGGCGACAAGCCTCAAGCAGTCCAGGCAACCCGTCGACCCCATGCTCGTGGTCGAGCCGTTCTTCGGCGAGCACCAGGGGGGTATCGTGACGCCGCAGCAGAGCCACACCTATGTGGCGTCGCTCGATCTCACCACCGATAAACGTGAAGACGTGATCGGTCTCCTGAAAACATGGACGGACGCGGCGGCGCGCATGTCCCGTGGCGATACGGCCAAGCCTTTGCCGGCCGATGACAAAGCCGCACCCGATTCCGGCGATATCCTCGGCCTGGGTGCAGCGGGCCTGACGATCACGTTCGGTTTCGGTCCGGGGCTGTTCACGCATGAAGGCAAGGACCGCTACGGTCTGGAGAAGCGCCGGCCCGCCGCGCTGGTCGACTTGCCGCGTTTCAACGGCGACCAGTTGCTGCCGCAAAAAACCGGCGGCGACATCCTGATCCAGGCCTGCGCCAACGACGCTCAGGTCGCGTTCCATGCCGTGCGCCAACTTGCGCGCATGGGCTACGGGATCGTGGCCATGCGTTGGGGTCAGGCAGGGTTCCTCTCCGGTCCGCGTGGACAGACACCGCGCAACCTGATGGGCTTCAAGGACGGCACCAACAATCCGTCGACCGCGAAACCCGCGCTGATGAACCAGTTCGTGTGGGCCAAATCGTCCGATGCGCCCTGGATGGACGGCGGCACATACACGGTCGTGCGCCGTATCCGTATCACGCTGGAACACTGGGACACAATGGAACGTGGGTTCCAGGAACAGGTGATGGGCCGCGAGAAATACAGCGGTGCGCCGATCGGCAAGAAGAACGAATTCGATGCGCTGGATCTCGATGCCGCTGACAAGGACGGCAACCAGGTGATCCCGGAAAACTCTCACGTGCGTTTGTCGAACCAGGCAACGAATAACGGTGCGCAGATCCTGCGCCGTTCGTATTCCTACAACGACGGCACCGATTTTTATATCGAGCGCTGGCCGCCATGGCGCCAGGAAACCGAGTATGACGCGGGCTTGATCTTCGTCGCGCATCAAAGCGATCCGCGCACCGGTTTCATTCCGATCAATGACCGGCTGGCGAAGTTCGACATGATGAACCAGTTCACCACGCATGTAGGCAGCGCGGTGTTCGCATGCCCGCCGGGCGTGCGGCCCGGTTCGTTTATTGGCGCGGGGCTGTTCGAAGCCTGATTCGAAGAAGACGTAGGCCAAGCTAAAGCACACGCCGGCGACAAGCCGGCGCACCACAACGAAAGGAATGACAGCAATGAACACCACACGCTCCCTGCCCGTGCTGCGCACGCTTTGCGGCATCGCGGTGCTGGCTGCCGCAGCGGCGTTGCCGCTGAACTCGGAAGCGGCGACGCTGACCTTGTACAACGCGCAACACGAGCAGGTCGTGGCCGCGTTGGCGAAGGACTTCGAGAAGCAGACCGGCATTTCGGTGAAGGTCCGTAACGGTGAAGGCCCAGCCATGGCGGCGCAACTGGTGGCCGAAGGATCGGCTTCTCCCGCCGATGTCTACTTCACCGAGAACTCGCCGGAACTGATGTTGCTTGATGAGAAGGGCCTGCTCGCTAAAACCGATGCGTCCACGCTCTCGACCATCCCTTCGCGTTACAACTCGCCGCAGGGCGACTGGGTCGGCGTGCTCGCGCGTGAGAACGTGCTGGTCTACAACACGAAGAAGATCGATGCGGCCCAACTGCCGGCATCGCTGATGGATCTCGCCAAGCCGGAGTGGAAAGGCAAGGTCGGCATTGCACCCAGCGACGGCGATTTCCTGCCGGTGGTGAGCGCGGTGATCGCGATGAAGGGCGAAGCGGACGCGCTGGGATGGCTCAAGGGCCTGAAGAAAAACGCGCAGATCTTCGACGACGACGAAGGCGTGGTGGCCGCGGTGAATCGCGGCGGCGTGGCGACGGGCGTGGTGAACAATTACTATTGGGCGCGCCTGCACGTGCAACTGGGCGACAGCGCGACCCGCAGTGCGATCTATCACTTCGGTAATGGCGACGTGGGCGCACTCGTGAACGTATCGGGCGCGGCGGTATTGAAGTCGAGCAAGAACCAGCAGGCGGCGCAGCAATTCCTGGCGTATCTGGTCAGCGAACGTGCGCAGGGCCTGATGGCCAAAGGCAAGATCGCGTTCGAATATCCGCTGCATGCGGGCGTTTCTCCCGATCCGCTGCTCAAGCCTTTCGACCAGTTGAGCCCGCCGTCGTTGACGGTCGAACAACTCGGCGATGACAGCAAGGCCGCCAAGCTGATGCGTCAGGCCGGACTACTGTAAGCGCAGGAGCGTATGAGCGATGTCGTGAAGGCGGTTGGCGTATCCGCTCTGCCTGAACCCCGCGGCCGCAAACGCGCGCCGCGGGGTTTGCTCGTGGCGGCGGGATTGTGCGCGCTGCTCGTGCTGATGCCGCTCGCCTTTACGGTGTATCGCGCGGTGACGTTCGGCTGGGATGACGCCATCGAGCTGATTTTCAGGCCGCTGGTGGGCGAACTGCTCATCAATACGCTATCCATCACCGTGAGCGCTACGCTCGTGGCAGGCGTGGTGGGGACGGCGGCAGCATGGTTTATCGAACGAACGCGTTTGCCCGGGCGGCGGCTGTGGGCAGCGCTCACGGTCGCGCCGCTTGCCATGCCCGCGTTCATCACGAGTTATGCGTGGGTCTCGCTGAGCCTGGATCTGCAGGACTTCGCGGGCGCGTTGCTGGTGATTTCCACCGCGTATTTTCCCCTTGTCTATCTGCCGGTTGCCGCCGCTTTGCGCGGCATGGACCCGGCACTCGAAGAAAGCGCCCGCTCGCTCGGTTGCGGGCGTGTTGGCGTGTTCGTGCGCGTGGTGTTGCCGCAATTGCGGCCTGCGTTGTTCGGCGGAATGCTGCTGGTGGCGCTGGGCGTGCTGTCGGAATTTGGCGCGTTTACGCTGCTGCGCTTTCGGACCTTCACCACCCAGATCTACGCCGAATACAGGACGAGCTTCGACAGCAGCGGCGCGTCGGTGTTTGCGTGCATTCTCATCGCGATGTGCCTCTTTTGCCTCGCACTGGAAATGCGCGTGCGCGGCGGGGCGCGCTATGAACGCGTTGATCGCGGCGTGAGGCGCGCGGCATTGCGTTATGAACTCGGTGCGTGGCGATGGGCGGTGGTCGCTGCATTTGTCGTGCTGGCGATCGTGACGCTGGGCGTGCCTATCGGCATGATCGGTTTCTGGCTGACGCAAAGTGGAGCCGCCGCCATCACGCCCGCGGAAGTGTCACCGGAACTGCTGATCGAATCGACGTTGTCATCGATCGGTTATGGCTGCGCCGCCGCGGTCGTCACTACGCTCGCGTGCGTGCCGCTGGCGTTCCTGCTGGTTCGTTTTCCCAGCAGGATTGCGACTACGTTCGAGCGTATCGTGTTCCTCGCGCAAGGTTTGCCGAGCCTCGTGGTCGCACTGGCGATCGTGTCGCTGGCCGTGCACGCGTTGAGGCCGCTGTATCAAAGCGCCGAACTGCTGGTCGTGGCCTACGCCATCCTGTTCTTGCCGCTCGCGCTGGTTAGCGTGCGCGCGGCGTTCACGCAGGCGCAGCCGCGCCTGGAAGAGACCGCCCGATCGCTTGGGCTGAGCTGGCGCGAGACCGTGCGGCGGGTGCTCTTGCCGCTGGCGGGCCCGGGCCTGGGCGCCGGCGCCACCATGGTCTTCATCTCGGTCGTTACCGAACTCAATTCCACCTTATTGCTGTCGCCCAGCGGCACACGTACGCTCGCTACCCAAGTGTGGATCGATACGTCCACGCTCGCGTTTGCCGCCGCTGCGCCGTACGCGGCATTGCTCGTGGGCATTTCGCTGGCGGCATCGATCGCGCTGTTCACGTTGCTCGGGCGATCGGCGGTGGCGGGGCGTGCGGCTGATTTAAAAGTAGGACTACAAGCAGGACTACAGGCAGGACTACAGGCCGGTTCGCCGCCTGACAAGTAAATCGATATGAGCGAACTTCGCGTTACCAGCCTGACCAAGTCCTTCGATGGTCAACCCGTGCTTCATGGCGTCGATTTATCGGTGGAACGCGGCACCCTGCTTGCCCTGCTCGGGCCGTCCGGCAGCGGCAAGACCACGCTGCTGCGCGTGCTGTGCGGCTTCGAGCGGGCGGACGGCGGTACGGTCGAGATCGACGGCGTGCGCGTGGCCGGGCCGGGCATTCATGTGCCGTCCGAAGCGCGCCGGATAGGGTACGTGCCGCAGGAAGGCGCGCTGTTCCCCCATCTTTCGGTGGCCGACAACATTGTCTTCGGCTTGCCGCGGCAGCAGCGTCGGGCGCGGTATCGGGTGGACGAATTGCTGGCGCTCGTCGGTCTGCCGGCGGCCTATGGCGACCGGCCGCCGCAGGCATTGTCCGGTGGACAGCAGCAGCGCGTTGCGCTGGCCCGGGCGCTTGCGCCGTCGCCCTCGCTCGTGATGCTCGACGAACCGTTTTCTTCCCTCGATGCCGCGTTGCGGATCGAAACCCGTGAAGCCGTGGCGAACGCGCTCGCGGCCACGGGCGCCACCGCGGTGCTGGTCACGCACGATCAGGCGGAGGCCTTGTCCCTTGGGCACGAGGTCGCGGTGTTGTGGCGTGGCCGTCTCGTGCAAACGGATTCGCCGGAGGCGGTGTATCGGCGGCCGGTGTCGCGTGAACTGGCGAGTTTTGTCGGCGACGCGGTGATCGTACCGGGATCGATCGATTCCCGGAACTCGAAGCAGGTGATATGCGAGTTCGGCACCTTGCCGATCGCCCGCGCGGTAGTCGGCAGCGATGTCGACGTGATGATCCGGCCGGAACAGATCCGGATTGTTTCGGAACAGGGTTTGAACGGTGACGGCGTTCGGGCGGTGGTCGAGAAAGTCGTGTTCTATGGCCACGATGCCAGCGTCATGCTGCGCTCCCTCACGGGCGAGCGCGGCGTGCAGATTCGCGTGGCGGGGCATTCGCATCCGCGTGTCGGCGAGCGTATCGCGCTGTCGGTCGAAGGCGACGTCGTGGCCTATCCCAAGGGTTAGCCATGGGCTGATTGAGGGCCGGTTCGATGGCCGGTCATTCCGTTGATTTGACAAAGTGCATATGCACAAATAGAATCACGCGTATGACTACTCAAGATTTGTCCTATCTCGACTGCAACTGCTTCGCCATCCGTCAGGCGGCGCGGTTTGTGTCGCAGCTTTATGAGCGTCACGTCAGCCAGGCAGGCGTGACGGCGGCGCAGTTCACACTGCTTGCAGCAATCCACCGGCGGCCGGGCGTGACCATGGCCGAACTTGCAGATGCCATGGTGATGGAGCGGACCACGCTGGTCCGGGCGCTGAAACCGCTGCAGCGCGACCGCCTTGTGAATGCCATTCAGCAAGACGCCAGCACCCGCGCTGTTGCGTTGTCGCTATCCGACACCGGCAGAAAGACGCTCGGCGAAGCCTCGCTGCGCTGGCGCGAGGCACAGCAGGAATTCGAGGGCAAGTTCGGCCGGGAACGCGCCGCGGAACTGAGAAAGTCGCTGCTCGAACTGACATCGATGGAATGAAACAGTCGCCAGGCGTCCCGCCGGGCGTTTTTTCACCTCATGAAGTGCATATGCACGAAAGAAATCGACATGGAAATCAAAGGAAAAGTGGTGTTGGTAACGGGCGCGAATCGTGGCCTTGGCGAGCAGTTTGCGAAAGCGTTGCTCGCGGCGGGGGCATCGAAAGTGTATGCATCGGCGCGCGATAAAGCCCAGGTCAAGGTGCCCGGTGTGGAAGCGGTGCAACTCGACGTCACGAATGCGCAGAGCATTGCCGCTGCGGCCGACCGCCTGACCGACGTGCAGGTCGTCATCAACAATGCCGGCGCAAGCATGGGCGGTTCGTTGCTCGATGGCGCGTCTGTCGATGCCGTGCGCTCGCAAGTCGAGACCAATGTGATCGGTCCGCTTGCCGTTACCCAGGCCTTTGCACCGATCCTGAAGCGCAACGGCGGCGGCGCGGTAGTCAACATCCTGTCGGTGCTGAGCTGGCTGACTATTCAAAACACGGGTTCGTACAGCGCGTCGAAGTCCGCCGCGTGGGCGATCACGAACGGCTTGCGCATCGAACTGCGCGGGCAGAACACGCTGGTGGTGGGCGTGCATCCGGCGTTCATCGATACCGATATGACCGCCGGGATCAACGCGCCGAAAACATCGCCGGAGGAAGTCGTGCGTCAGGTGCTCGAAGGAATCGAGCAAGGCAAGGAAGAGATTCTCGTCGATGAAACCGGCCGCAACGTGAAAGCGTCGTTGTCGTCGGCATCGCCTGCTTATCTCACCCCTGCCCATTAAGTTTTTCAGATCAATCTGGAGTGAAGAACCATGAGCCAACAACGTGAAATCGTACTGTGCCAGCCGGTCAGGACCGCGATCGGCGCGTTTAACGGCGCGCTGAAAGGCACGCCCGCGACAGACCTTGGAGCGGCCGTTGTCCGCGAAACGCTGCGGCGTGCCGGGGTCGCCGGGCAAGACGTGGATTCGGTCACCTTGGGTAACGTGATCCAGGCGGGCAACCGCATGAATCCGGCGCGCCAGGCGGCCGTGAACGGTGGGTTGCCGGTCTCGGTACCCGCGCTGACCGTGAACCGCGTGTGCGGCTCCGGGGCGCAGGCAATCGTATCGGCGGCTAACGAGATCGCCGCCAGCTTTACGCAGCTCGCGGTGGCGGGTGGTATGGAGAACATGGACCGCGCGCCGTATCTGCTCGACAACGGGCGTTTCGGGTATCGGATGGGCAACGCGGAAATCCACGACAGCATGTTGCGCGATGGTCTGGACGATGCCTTCTCCGGCAAGCACTCCGGCTGGCACACAGAAGACCTCGTCCAGCAGATGGACATCACGCGCGAGGCGCAGGACCGCTTCGCCGAGCGCTCGCAGCAACGTTTTGCCGCAGCGCAGGCGAAGGGCTGGTTCACGGCGGAGATTGTCGGCGTGGAGGTGAAGGCGGGCAAGCAAAGCGTTGTCTTCAATACCGACGAACAGCCGCGCCCCGACACCACGTTCGCGACCTTGTCCAAACTGCGGCCCGCGTTTCGCCCCGACGGCACGATTACCGCAGGCAACGCGCCGGGACTGAACAGCGGCGCGGCGGCCATGCTCGTGGCGGACCGCGCGTTCGCCGAGCGCAAGGGAATCCAGCCATCGGTGCGGCTGGTCGCGTATGGCATTGCCGCGGTCGAACCGGGCATGTTCGGTCTTGGGCCGGTGCCTGCCGTGCAGCAGGCGCTGGATCGCGCCGGCTGGAAGCTGGGCGATCTTGAACGCATCGAGATCAACGAAGCGTTCGCCGCCGTGCCTATCGCGGTTGCGCGCAAGCTGGGCTTGCCCGATGACGTTGTGAACCCCGAAGGCGGCGCGATCGCCCATGGTCACGCTATCGGCGCTACCGGCGCGGTGCTGGTCACGCGTCTTGCCCACGCGATGAAACGCGACGGACTTAAAAAGGCGATGGTGACGCTGTGTATCGGCGGCGGGCAGGGCATTGCGCTGGCGTTGGAAAGCGTTTGATTCGGGTGGGTTGAGCTCGCGGCTTCACGTGTCTTCACGTGGACCAGGCACGAGTATCGGCAAGCGCGTTCGGGTTCGTGATTCAGGAGCGGTGTGTCAGTTGCGCAGGTCGCGAACCGGACGGCTTGTGGTGCGTTGCACAAGGCCGATCCGTTGAACCGCGCGTCATGGCTTCCACGGCTCCCGGATTGCTCAGGATCGTCGAACGAACGCGGTCCAGCGCGCTAAACGGACGAATAATGCGAAAAGTTGGCGGATTACAGCGATAGTCTTTCGCATGGGTGCGGGGTGCGGACAGTAAGGTGAAAGCTCGTTTGGCGGCGCGTCGGAATCGACTTGATCCGGATGTCGCCATTCCTGTTTCCCGGAGTGCACGAGCTATGAGAATCCCCCTGTCCGCCGGCATTGCCGTGCTGTTCTTGAGCACCAGCGCGCTTGCGCAACAACCGCTTGCTTTTCCCATGCGCAGCCAGAGCCCCGCGCAAACCAGTATCGATACCGCCATGTGCTTCAGCTACGCCAATCAACATACCGGCGTGGTGATGGCGCGCGTGTCGCAGGCACCTGAAAAGCCGGTGGCCACGAAGCCCGGTGCCGTGCATCCGGTTGCGGTGGCGGCGCCGTTGCCGTCGGCGATTGCGCCCGGGTCCGCGCCGGTTGCCGCATCGGCGATGGAAGCGTCTGCGACGCCCACGCCCGGCGTGGCTGCGGATGCCCGGGCCGCAGCGCATGCGAGTTCGACTTCCGCCGATGCTCCGATGCCCGCCTTGCCTCCGCCCGAGCCGCCGATGGTCCAGTACTGGCGCTCGTATGGCGAATGCATGACCGACCGCGGGTATATGGTGCGGTAAGGTTTTCGCTCGCGCCGGTGGACGGGTTTGGGGTTTTGGCGGGGGTGGGGGTAGCGGTCGGGGGCTATGCCGGGTTGCCAGGTTCTGGGGTAGCGATCTGAGTCAATGCCGGGTTGCTGCTTTCAGGGCCTTCGCGCGTTATATGCCAGCCATTCTCTTTATCACTATTAGCCACTGCGCGTGGCGGCGCGTCATTTCTTTGTCCAAAGCGACAAAGAAACGAAGCAAAGAAAACGCTTTTAACCGCACTACCCTAAGTGTCCACAG
>Ga0073928_10003191_pt1 | contig 26340 bp, 20 predicted proteins | sample PaiPotPPA55metaG_FD_76969 | JGI IMG/M metagenome (GOLD analysis project Ga0073928, IMG submission 76969) | Iron sulfur acid spring bacterial and archeal communities from Banff, Canada, to study Microbial Dark Matter (Phase II) - Paint Pots PPA... ...
CAAAATCTGCCACAGAAATTTCCTCTGTAGCGAGGTGCTCAGCCACGCGCTCGTCCACGCCTTCATACCGACCACAGATGAAAATCATCCGATCCAGGCCGGCGTAGCGCCTCGCCGTTTCCTGCGTGAACCTCTTGCCGGCTGCAGACAGGAGCACAATCGCGGTTCCGACCTCTGGCGATGCTAATCCCGAAGCTTGTCCTACGCTCTGCCCGAGCAATGACTCCACCGCCTCAAATAGCGGCTCCGGCTTCATCACCATCCCCTCTCCGCCGCCGAAAGGACGGTCATCCACCGTGCGATGCCGGTCCTTGGTGAACTCCCGCAGATCCTGCACGCGCACGTCAATCAGGCCCGCCTCGCGCGCGCGCCGCACGATGCCGTGCTCCAGCGGCCCGGCAAAAAATTCCGGAAAAATGGTGATGAGATCGAATCGCATACGCAAGTCAGTCTAGCTTATCTTTAAAAGCTAGGAACCGAGCGGCGCGAGTTCGCAGAAGATTATCCCGGCGAGCATACACCGTTTCGTTACGGTGTGTTGAGATCGCGCAGCCCGTCAGGCAGCAGCACATCGATTCGCTTTGCCGCCGTATCGATCCTCGTGCAAATGTCTTCCGCAAGCGGAATCAACAGTTCGCCTTCTCGCGTATCCACCACGAGCAGCGGCGTTCCTGAAACGCCTTCGCCGGTAAATTGAACATCCGTCACGCCGCCGAGCAATGCCGGGGCCGTGGACATTGAGCACGGCGAAGAAGCCACAGGCGACGCCTCGCGAGCCAGCTCAAATACCGAGCACCCAATCAGATCTGAAATGAAGTGTTGTCCAGCAGGAAGATTAACGCGCTGTTCGATGGGAAGGAGCACATCCTGGCCGCGGAACTTTTCCGCGTCGCTAATCGAGGAACAGCCCTCGAAGTGGAACACGGCCTGCCCCGGATGATTCTGGCTAAGCCAGCAAGCTGTAATCGTGATACGCCGCGGCCCGTCCTGCTTGCGGCTATCGCTGACAAACGCTTCTCGCAATTCCGTAAGCCGCTGCGGAAAATCCGTCAATAGCTCCGCAGCCACTTCGCCTTTGTTTCCGCGGGGACGAAGTATATGCGCCACAGCGACCCAGCGTTGTGCCGAGCCGCTCACTCTTCCAGTATTTCGAGCGTGAACCGCTTGCGCACTTTCATTCCCGCGGCGCCAAGCAGCGTGCGCACCGCTTTGGCCGTCCGGCCTTGCCTGCCTATCACTTTGCCAAGATCTTCCGGATGCACGCGCAATTCTAATATCGTAGCTTGTGAACCCTCGACGGACCTTACGTTGACTTCCTCCGGATGGTCCACGAGAGCTCTGGCGATAGATTCAACCAGCTCTTTCATGGGGGCACCTCTAAGAACGCGATTTTCATCAACTTCCGACATGAGCCTGGAAAAAGGCGCCCTGACTAGGAAGAGGGTGCACTAGACGAACAACAAGCTGGGAATTTTACGCTATCTTTTGCGAACGGATGAAGCTGCGCACGGTGTCGCTGGGCTGTGCGCCGACGCCGAGCCAATACTTGATGCGTTCCGCATCCAGCTTGATCTCCGCGGGCTTTTTGAGCGGATCGTACGTCCCCACCAACTCACGAACTCGGCCATCGCGTGGCCGCGTCCTCTCGATCACCACCACTCTATAAAAAGGCCTCTTCTTCTTACCAATCCTTGACAGTCGAATCGTCAGCACTAAGCCATTCCTCCGTGCTTTATTCTAGCCTGTTAAGCCACCTGGCGGCAATGTGAGACCTTTTTCGGTCCCGGTACGGAAAATTCCATCGGGATATACGACAGGATTAGACCGTTGCCGACCTACAGCTTGTCGGGCGCTTCGCTTACGACGAACGCGCCTTCAGGAGATAGCATCACCTTATAAACTGCGTTGTATCCCTCTTCCAAACTAGGCGCTTGGAGTTTGCGAAATGTTCCAGCGATAGCCGGGACCGGTACTTTCTGCTTTCCCGCACGCTCGTTATTGCGCCGAATCGCGTCAGCAAGAGAAGTTTCAAAAAAATAGGCGACCACGCGAAACCCGGCCCCGCGGGCAGGTCCAATATATCGGGCGCGGTCGCTAGGTAATGGATTGGTGTTGTCGATCACAAACGGCTGTTTTCCCGCCAGGCACGCTGCGAGCAGGAGTTGTTCCCGGTGGCGCGTCCGCACCATGTCCAGATTGATGCGCAGGTGCGTGTCGAAGAAACGCTCGCGATAGAACGTGCTTTTACCGGAGCCCTGCACTCCCACAAAAATTACAGCTTCCATCAGCCTTATGCCCCAAAACTCATCATCGGATATCCCGCGAATATCTCAAAAAAGGAAGTTCCACGTGGAACAAATCGGAAAGTCCTGCCGGTCTCTGCCGCGCAGATCGTGCTCACGCGTCCGTTGTTCCCGTCGCTTTCATCTAAACACAGGCAAAGCTAAGTCGGATGCTCTCGCAGCATCGATAGGGGTGAATCCATGGCCTGTACGGGCACCGAAAGACACGGCTCGAAATGTTGGACTGGATGGGCCGATCGCATTCCGGCGGAGCGATGGTCTATCTACCGCCGCGTCATGGAAACAGCCAAGTCGCACAATATCCCCTTTGCTCTGGGCGGAGCATTCGCTACAGCAACGCACACGGAACGCTGGCGCGATACCAATGACATGGATCTGTACACTCTTCCCGAGCACCGCGAAGACATGAACCAGTTAATCGAGGGGCTCGGGCTGAAGGACATCTACGATCAATTTCCCTATCACCGCGACTGGACCTACCGCGCTACTGACGGGTCAACCATCATCGAAGTTATTTGGACCATGCGCAACCATCGTGCCGATGTCGACCTGGAATGGCTCACCCACTGGGGAGAAATCGAAGCCCGCGGCATAAAATTTTTCGTGGCGCCTCCGGAAGAGATGATGCGGGCCAAGCTCTTCGTGCTGCACCGATTGCGTTCAGACTGGCCAGACGTACTGCACTACATTTCCGTCTGTGGTCCCGGACTCGATTGGCAACATCTTTACGATCGTCTCGGACCGGACTTTCCCTTGCTCGGAGGCGCGCTCTGCATTTTCTCCTGGCTCAGTCCACAAAAAGCAGCAGCGCTTCCCGAATGGATCTGGGAGAAATTCGGCGTGCGCAAGCCAGTGCCATCGTCGACGGACGAATCCGAGGAAATCCGCGCCAGGCTGTTGTCCGACCGGCAGAACGAACTCGCGCAAGCAAAATAACCGCCTTAGAGGAGCAGGCAAGTAAATGCTAATCGGCGCAATGAACCATCCGGCACGTCCGCTCTCAGAGCAAATCCAATGGCTCGGCGATATGGGCTTTGAGTTTCTTGACCTCACTCTTGAGCCTCCGCACGCGTCGTCGTGGAACATCGATGCGCCCGCAGTCAAACGTATGCTCGAAGCCAACAATCTGCGGGTAGTTGGTCACACTGCGCCCTTTCTACCCATCGCCAGCCCAGTTGAGGAGCTCAGGCAGGCAGCACTGTTCGAATTCCGCCGGTGCATCGACGTTTGTCAGCGCGTCGGCGCACAATGGATGAACGTACATCCCGGTATGTCGCCCATGCACGATAGGGCTTTCGCTGTGCAACGTAACCTGGAATCCCTGCGCGAGCTATTAATTTACGGAAGACAAAAAGTCGTAGGAATCATGATTGAAAATCTGCCGGACCGGTTCAATACGGCTCAGCAACTCTCCGAGCTATTGGACCCGCTGCCCGAACTAGGTCTGCATCTCGACATCGGCCACGCCAATTTGATGACCGCGTCGAATACGACCCGCGAAATTATCGCCGCGTATGGCCATCGGCTAAAGCATGTGCACCTTCACGACAATCGAGGAGGCAATCTGGATCTGCACTTGCCTCTGGGCGCTGGAAATGTCGATGTGGCAGATTCCGTGACCGCGCTCAAATCTTGCGGTTACGACGGTACAATCACCTTGGAAGTGTTCGCCGCCGACCTCAATCATCTCCTCTATAGTCGAAGCGTCCTGCAACAAACTTGGGCTGCGTCCGGTGAGGCGTTTCGGAAGCAACACGCCTCTCTCTAGGCTCACCAGTACTCATATACCGCACACATACCCCGGACCACGAAATCTGCGACTTGCTTTCATGAATTTTTTATCCGGGCCGAACCCGCCTGCAATTACTTCGCATCTCAACAACGTACATGCACGAGGCAAAAGATGTCCAAGTTCCTGGTTCTTTCTATTCTCGCACTCATCTCTGGATTCCTACTGAACGCCGCGCAACAAGCTCACCAACAAAACGTAGCCAACGTTGCTGCGGTGAGGGCAAAGGCTCGGCCCGCTCCGGATACCCCACAGCCAGACTCTTCTCTCGACGACACCCTGAGATGGATCCAGCAAAAGCTTCCGGCGCCCTTTGAAGTCAACGTCCAAGCCGGTGGACATCTGAGCGAAACGGTTTCCTATTCCACGGTCCTCGTGGATTGGAAAGGCTGCTCCGCGCATTTCCGCTCGGAACGCAACCACACTATTAATGGAGAAATTGACAAACACACGGTCGATCAAATCATTCCTCTACGTGACGTCGATCCAAGCAGAATCCAACCGTACCCTTTGCAAGTCCCCGGCCTGATCTGGGATGTGCCGGGCATCAGTATTTCGACGGCCTACGAAAGACGCACCATCGTGGACACCTTCCAATCGCCACACGAGAACACCTACTACACGAACCTCACGTATACCGATGAATCGGAAGAATCGGAAGATTCAGAGCCACGCATGATTGCTGCTCTACAGCATGCCGTTGCGGTCTGTGGTGGCCGGCCCGAAACGTTCTGAATTTTTGCTTATAGCGCGAGTCTCTTGTCCACGAATCTTCTTAGACTAATCGATCATCTGAACTAATAGCCTGGAACTCGGTTCGTGGGTCTCGGGCGGACGGTGTTGCCATGGCTAGCGGTAACAAAATCTTTATAGCCATAACACTCTTGGCGTTTGTTCTTCCCTCACCCGCGCGCTCGCAAGAATCCGTAGCCGATGCCGCGCGCAGCGCTCGCGAACACCGAGCAAATTCAACGAATCATCCGAAAATTATCACCAATGCCGACCTCGGCCCGTTGCATCCTGTGCCGAGCGCCTCAGCTTTCCATCTGCAGTCCCCCTCCACGTACGCGGACGAATCGCCCAATCCGCAATTCGCGGAAGTCTGCGATAACCCTCAGGCCGAGGGGCTGAGAATGGAATTGCAGGCCGCCCAGCAGGAGTTCGATCAAATTCGCGGCGATCTCCAATACAATCCACCGGTCATCTCCGGCAACGATCTCGATCTCCAGTATTTCCAGCCTGGCAACTCGAGCCTCAATGTGGGCGCACCGCCGCTGCTGGATTCGGAACCGCCGGCCCCGGAGCGTGTCGCTGAAGTCGAAGTCGAGGAGCAGATTGTCTATCTGCGCAAAGCCTTACGCATCGCTTGCGAGCCTCCCGAAGCTGCAAGGATTCAGATTGCGATCTATCAAGCAGAGGATGAGCTGAATTTTCTACAGCGCCAATTTGCGCTGGACGACGACTACTATTCCGTGCCGGTTACGGAACGCCTGGGCGGCAACCCTCAGCTCGATGCCGAGCAGCAGCAAGTCCAGGATTTGCAGGCAGATATCGACGGTCTCAAGGGCGACCTCGCCGCGCTGCTCCCGGCTCAGATCGAAAGGTAAGTAGTCGCCTTCGCCCTATGCCACAGTCGAGGTGGCCAGGACTCTCTTGCAGGAATTCGCGCTCCGCGCGCATGTTGAGGCACGCTCGAGCACGATAGGGTCTTCCCCCGTCGGCAGCTCGCACAGCGGCTGGCATCGCCGGCAAATTTGGCAACACAACTCCGCGGCACGGACGTAAAACTCCGAAATCCGCAGCATAAAATCCGCGCAAGTTCTGCACATATCAGCGCAATCCAGCAGTAGATTGAGCTGCTCGGGCTCGGCAAGCTCTGCGTCCGGTTCCAGCATCAGCAAGTGCGAGAAGGTCCGCAAGCAGATGCGATGGCACTCCAAACAGTCCGGAATAGCTTCTTCCATCTCGCGCGTGAGAACTTGTGTCGGATTCATAAAGCGCCCTCTTCCCGCAGCCTCGTAAATACCCGTAAATAGCGATCATGTGTTCGCGGATGGACGGTTCCCATCAGGTAAATCTAGGATACGACGAGCAATTTGAAGTGATACCCATCTCCAATGGTATGCTGCGCGCGGGAGAGAACGCTTCTTGCGGAACCATGCCTGCTTAGCTGTGGCCTTGATGCTTTCGGTTTGCCTTTCAGGGCCGAAGGCGACCGCCGCCGAGGATGCTCTGTCGGCTCAGATCAACCGGATCTTTACTGCGCTCGCGGATGACAAATCGCCCGGACTCGCCGTCCTCGTCCGCAAAGACGGCCGCAACTCTTTCGAACGCGGGTACGGCGTCCGCGACCTCCACACCTTCGCAAAAATTGATCCGCAAACCAATTTCCGCCTTGCGTCTTGCTCCAAGCAGTTCACCGCCATGTCCATCATGCTCCTCGTCCATGACGGCAAGCTCCGCTACGACGACAAACTCACCGACGTCTTCCCCGATTTCCCCGCCTACGGCAAAGCCATCACTATCCGCAATCTCCTGAACCACACCTCCGGCCTGCCCGATTACGAAGACCTGATGGCCGCCGCCGAAAAACGCAAGGGTGCGCCCATCTGGACTGACGCGCACCAGATTCAAGACACCGAAGTCTTAGAGTTGCTTGAGCAAGAAAAAAGCGGCAAGTTCACTCCGGCAACCCAATGGAGCTACAGCAATTCCGGTTATGTTGTCCTCGGGTTAGTGGTGGAAAAGATCTCTGGCAAGCCGCTCCGAGAATTCCTTCGCGAACGCATCTTCGCCCCTCTGAAAATGTCGCAGACCGTCGCCTACCAAAAAGGACAGAATGAAGTCACCGACCGCGCCTACGGACATTCGAAAGAAGGCGACGCCTGGAAGGAAACCGACCAAAGTCCCACCTCAGCCACCCTTGGCGACGGTGGAATCTATTCTTCTCTAACCGATCTGGCTAAATGGGATGAAGCGCTCGCGCAACACACGCTTCTAAGCGAAAAGGAAATGCGGCCGGCCCTTACTCCCGCGCAGCTCGCCACCAGCGCCCACCCCCAATGGCCCGCCAACTCCGACCGCCCCGCAGGCACCCCAGTCGCCTACGGCTTTGGCTGGTTTCTCGACCCCTACCGCAATCACGCCCGCATGTGGCATTACGGCGATACGATGGGCTTCCACACCTACATCGAGCGCTTCGCCACCCCCGGTCTAACTATAGTCATCCTCTGCAACCGCGCCGACCTCGACCCCGAATCCCTCGCCGCCAAAGTTGCCGATACGTTTCTGAATGCCGCCCATTAGGAAGTTCTGGCAACTCAGCTCAACCCTGCCAGCTTCCCCAGCCCCTTCATCTTCGCCCGCGCCGCCATCGCTCCGTACTGCTTCATCATCTGCCGCATCTGCATGTACTGCTTCAAGACCTGATTCACTTCCTGTACCGAAGTCCCGCTGCCATTCGCAATCCGTTTCCGCCGCTTCCCGTCAATCACGTTGTGGTCGCGCCGCTCCTGGTTCGTCATCGAGTTGATGATCGCCTCGACCCGCTTCAACATGCCCTCGTCGACTTTCGCGTCCTTCGGCAAATTTGCCAACGGCCCGATCTTCGGCAGCATGTCCACGACCTGCTCCAACGGCCCCATCTTGCGCACCTGCTTGAGCTGATCCCGAAAATCCTCCAGCGTGAACTCATTCTTTCGCAGCTTCCGTTCCAGCTCCATCGCGGCCTTTTTGTCGACCGCCTGCTCCGCCCGCTCGATCAGCGACATGATGTCGCCCATGCCCAGCACGCGCGACACAATGCGCTCCGGATAAAATCCCTCCAGCGCATCGTATTTCTCGCCCAAGCCCACAAATTTCACCGGCGCCCCGGAGACTTTCGCAATCGAAAGCGCCGCGCCCCCGCGCGCATCTCCGTCCAACTTGGTCAAAATCACGCCGGTCAGTCCCAGCCGCTTGTGAAACTCTCCCGCCGACCGCACTGCGTCCTGCCCAATCATCGCGTCCGCGATAAACAAAATCTCCGCCGGCTGCAATTCCTTCTTCAGCGTGCTCAGCTCGTTCATCAACTCATCATCGATGTGCAGACGCCCCGCCGTATCCACCAAAATCACATCGCTCGCCGAGAGCTTCGCCTCCTTGATCGCGCCGCGCACAATCTCCATCGGCTTGTCCGTGCCCGCTCCTGGCCACACTTGTGTGCCTACAGCCTTGGCCACCTGCGCAAGCTGCTCGCGCGCCGCTGGCCTGTACACGTCGGTGGACACCACAATCGGCCGATGCCCGTGCTGCGCGAGCCATTTCGCCAGCTTGCCCGTCGTCGTCGTTTTGCCCGACCCCTGCAACCCGACAATCATCCACACCGAAGGCGGCCGCGAAGCAAACTGCGGCTTCGCATGCTTTCCCAGCATCGCCGTCAGTTCGTCGCGCACTGTCTTGACCACTTGCTGGTCCGGCGAAAGCTGCAGCATCACTTCGCTGCCGATCGCCTTCTGCCGGATGTTCGCCAGAAGCTCGTCGGCTACTCCCACGTTCACGTCGCCTTCCAATAGCGCCTCGCGAATCTCCGCCAGCGCCGCGTCCAGGTGCTCCTCGGTGAGCTTTCCCTGCCCGCGCAAATTCTTAAATGTCCGTTGCAGCTTTTCCGTCAAATTCTCAAACATATCCGCCTTTTCTTAACCAGGACTTCTTACCATTGTAACGAAAGTCGGGCATAGCTGTCCGAGCGCGGCCACGATGCTAATCGGAGAGATCAAGAGGACCAAAATAAAAACCGCTCGGGAGGCCGTTGCGACCAACCGGGCGGCAGGTAATTCGGATAACCGGATGCGCTAGGGGTTAACCTTCTCCGCTGAGCTATTCCCATTCTCCGGTGGCAGCGCGCAATTGACGATGCACTTCCACGCGAGAAATTCGATCTCCGCCTTCTTATGCGGAATGCTCGTCCCGGATTCCGGCACCACAATCAAGGACTGTGGTCCATCTGCGATGTTGAACGTGCAGCGAAACGTTTGTGACTGGACGCCGCGCTGTTGGCAAGAGTTTTTCTCCAGTGCAGATTCCAGCATCTCGGGTTTTCCATGCAACTGGTCTGCGACTATAGACGGAACAAGAGCCACTAGCATAGGGACGGGCGATTTGACCTTGATACTCACGGTCTGACCATCGCGATCCGGCGTATAGCCCCCATAGACCTTTAAAAACGAACTTAGCTCGTACTTCTCCTTCGATTGTTGAATCCACTGAAACTCCGGTGGAAAGCAGTTGCTGACGCAAACCCAGCGGTAATACTGGATATGAACATCGTTCGGCGAGACAAAACGCCGCGTAGCCGAACCCTGCCCCGCTAGTACCGTGGTAATTCCCACGCCTACCGCGCGATTTACGGGCGTGTCCGCCTTCAACACCGCGCCTAGCCCAGCAAATACCCCGGAATCAGGGTTGTTGCGCTCGTCTTGAATCACCAGAGTCATCCCTTCGGCGGGCAGATCGCAAAGATACGTGGTCTTCACCACGTGCTCGCGCAAGCAGAGCCGCCGGACAGTAGCGATGTTCTCGGGAGCCTGCAGCGCGCGATTCCAGTCTTCCGCTTCAGTCAGGAAAATCGTGACCGGCCGCTGCGATTCAATATCCACATGAATATTCCCGCCCTGCGCCCCCGGACGATACGTCCGCCCGGTATGGTAATTGGCGGGATCCAGCCTGACGGACTCATCGTTAGCCAGCTGCCACTCGAAAGTTTTTTGCTGCGCGGCCGTCGTTTGCGCGAGCACGAGGGTCCCCAAGAGTGCGAATGCAAGTGTGGGTTTCATAGTAATGACAGTATTTGAGCCGTGGAAAAGTTGTGCAATTGCCCGAAAGGGCAGGTCATCTCTACCAGTATCGTATCCAGATGGGCACAGCCCGAGCTGGGCAAAAAGCGGTGCGTCGGACCTCTCGTAACCGTGAACAGGACACGTTGCACGTTGAGAGGGTCGGATGTACATTGTCGGCCCGGCCGGGAGAGGAAAACGGAAATCCGGCCCAGGAGCTTCCATGCGAAATCTTGGGATTCTATGGATTCTATACGGCCTTCTACGTTTTGTTATGGCCCTCGGCGTTTTTCTGTACAGCGGCACGCTGACGGTCATGTGGGGCGCGCTGCTCACGCGCGTTCCCAATCCGTTTACATTGATGGACTTATTTCATTTCTTTTTGATTTTCCTGATTATTCTGGGCATCGTCGCCGGTATTGTCTCGATCATAGCCGGCATGACCTTAATATCTGGAGGACCATCCGCACGCAAGCTTGGCCTCCTCGCGGCATTCTTCGCCCTGATTAACGGCCCCCTCGGCATTGCCCTCGGTGCATATACGCTTGTTGTTCTGGTTCCCGCGAACTTACAAAGCGCTTAGGGGTGTTCTGCGTGTTTACGTGGACTATACAATTGCACACACGCTAGCCATCCGTAAGCGATCGTGGCATGCTATCTGGTATGGGAAACAAAGACAGAAGAAGCCGCGAAGCAAAAAAGCCCAAGAAAAAGACTCCGAAATTCGCTCCCCCGAGACGCGACTCGAGTCAGCCGACGCACGTCATTTCAACAATCACAAATCCTGAAAAGCCGCCTACAGGTTCTCAGTAAAGTTCGGCCTGCTCGCCCCGACGCCACGGCAACGTGCTGGCGGACTTTAGGGTGGCGCCGTGAGCTTCAGAAGCTGAGCCGAACGCCCAACTGCGCCGCAAAGGGTATCCCCACTGTCGTCCCCGGCCCAAAGAAATCCCCCAAAGCTCCCGCAGGCACCCGCAACTGATTCACGCTAGTGATCGGCCGCGTCTGCGTGCAACCCGCATTCAGGCAAAACGCCGTTGCGTTCGAAATATCATTCACCGGCGTCGGCAGTGCCGATATGTCCGGCACGTAGTTATTCCCCGGATTCTGCCGATTGAAAAGATTAAAGAACTCCACGAACGGTCGTAGCGTCACACGTTCACCCAAAGCAACATTCCTGCTTACCCGCAAATCCACTTGGTAAAACGCCGTCCCGCGAAACTGATCAAGACTAGTCTGCACGCCATTAACTACCGCTCGGTCATTCCCGACTACACCGTCGCCATTGACGTCGCCCGGCGTGCTCATCGTAAACGGCCGCGCGCTTTCAAATTGCGAAAGCGTCGAGACCTCAAATTTCCACGGCAGTTGCAGAACCCCCACGAGCACAAACCGATGCCGGATATCTTCACCTGACGGCCCGTGGTCGCCAGGACCAAACGGGTCGAGCACATTTGAAACTCCATTCACGTAATCGAACAACTCGCCTACGGTGGCGCCCCAAGTCGTCGCATGAGCCAACACATAGTTCGCCGTGACTTCAAATCGGTTCGAAAACCTGTGCTGCAGCTGCAGCGACAAGCCGTTATAAATCGAGCGATTATCCGTGCGAAATAGCGAAATCGCCGGTGCATTGGCCGGGATTCCGATTCCCGGCGAGTATTCGTATCTCCGGTACTGATGCACTCCCTGCTGATGCTCGTACGTGATATTCACGCGCCAGCTGTTCGCGAACGCGTGCTCGTAGCCCGCACTCGCGGTCAGTGCATACGGCGTGTGGTAATTAGGATCGATCAGCGCGCTCGGCCCGCTTCCGTTCTGCAGATTGAAATTGTTGACCGAGGTAAACGCGTCCACCCATCCGTTTTGCGCCAGATCGTTGTAGTAGAGCCCAACGCCAGCCCGGAACACCGTGTTCGCCGAAGCGTTCGGCGCATAAGCAATTCCCAATCGCGGCGCAAAGGCTTTTCGATAATCGTGCGGAATTCCCGAGATAAGCGTGCTCCCGGAAGATTGCAGCGCCGCGATAGCTGGATTTGCGACTTGATCATGACCCGATGCCACAAACAACCCGAACGTCGTGTCATAACGCAAGCCCGCATTCACGGTAAACGACGGCGTCACCCGCCACGCATCTTCCGCGTACAAGCCCAGCCGCCGCACACTTTGCGAAAAACTTCCGTCGCTCGCGCCGGAAGCCCTCTCCGTCGGGCAATTCGGTAAATTAGGATCGGGGGTAGCGGGGAGCGGATTCGGGCAGCTCGCTAGCACCGTCGGATTGGCCACGTAAAAACTGGGATCCTGCGGATAAGAGAACAGCGTCTCTGACGTGCCCGCTAGCGCCCCGCGCAAAACCGGCTCGTGGATGAAGTTAATTCCGAAGCGCGGAGCGTGCTTTCCTCGCGTATGCGACACGTCATAACGAAGCTGATATTTCTGTTGATCCCGAGCAATCGGAAACGCCGTAATCGCCGTCGCAAATTGGTTGTCACCAAACGTTTCGAGTCCTGACGTCGTAAGAAAACTCACCGTAAACGGGAAATCAAAAGCTTCGCCAATCGTAGAGTTGCGCACTTTCGTGTGATGAAAGCCGCTTGCCTCGAGGGTGAGCACGCCCAGTGTCGTTGGTGCAAACTGAACCTGATTGCTTAGCAACACGTTGTAGTAGTTCGAATTCGTCGTTGCTCCGGCGGAAGGTAGCGCACCCTGTTGCAGCAGATCATTTTTCGTATGATTCCGGTCCAGCGAACCGCGCACAAACCACTGCGATCGCTCCGACTGCCTCCAATCGACCCGCGACGAAAAAAGCGTCTCCCGATAAGGCTGCAACACGGAAGAGGGTATTGGTCCGATGGAACTTACGCCTGAAAGAAAGCCACTGGTTGCAAGCTGCTGCAAATCATTGAATTCCGAACGTGTATGCGCGCTGTACGCGATGCTTGCATTTTCATGGATGTATTCATACGAGGTGAAAAACCACAGCTTGCCCCGCTTGATCGGCCCGCTCACCGTCCCCACGAAATTCTGCCGTGAAAATGGCTGCTTCGGATTAGGCTCGGGGTTGTCTAGCGCATTCCGCGCGTTCAACGCATTCCCGCGATAATAATAGGCCCCGCTCCCGTGCCAATCGTCCGACCCACGCCGCGTGGAAATGACGACGCTACCGCCATTCGTGTGCGCCGTATCCGCGCCAAATTGCGAGGTGCGCACCGCGAACTCCTGCATCGCTTCCGGCGAATAATTCTGCAAGAATCCGCCGATGTAGTCGTCATTGTTGTCCCCGCCGTCCACCGACAGATCTACGTTGAGCCCCGAGCTCCCGCCAAACGAGACGGCGGTAATGCGTGCTTTCGTAGGATCAGACGGCTCGACCGGCGCCGTAAATGGCGCAAGCAACGAAATATTCGCAAAGCTCCGCGCCGACAGCGGAATTTCATCCAAATCTTCCGCCGTGATCACCGTATTGATGCTGCTGCTCGTGGTCTCGAGCGGCTGGCTCGCCAGCGAAGGTCCGCGGTCGCGCACCTGAACGGTTTCCTTAAGCGTTTCCGGTCCCAGGATCACCGCGAAAGTAGCCTGGCTGCTTACCGATACCGTCACCCTTGAAGTCTTTTCCCTGAATCCGTTAGCGCTCACCGCGATCGAATACGTCCCGGGCAGCAGCGATTCGAATCGCACCTCCCCACGTTCGTCCGTGGTCGCCGATCGCGCAACCGCCGCCTTCTCCAGCGTAATAGTGACGCCCGCACCGCCAATGCGCCCGCCACCGGAATCTTCCACGGCAACCAGTAGTGTCCCGCGTACACTCTGCCCTAGCGCCGCAAACGGCAGCAGCAGCGCACACAACAAAACGCCTAAGAAGGGTTTACCCCGCACTCGACACATCCCAGGTTTCCACCCCGCCCGAATCGCCACGGCGACTGAATTGTAGCCCGAAACTTTCCCGCAGCACGCCGACAGCCCATAGCTACGCTGAAGCCCGTTGCTTGGCAGTTCTAGGGGTCTTAGCGCATCCCGCCGCTTCAGCGGCCTCGAATATCGCGCCAAAAAAGTGAGCGGCCGGTGGGGGGACCGGCCGCTCGGGCGTTGGGGATGGAGGGAACCGTGGTCGAGTCCGGTTGGGCCGTCCTCGATCACAGTTGCGATTGTGCTGCCGCAAGCTTCCTGGGTCGATAGCCTGCTGGTTTCATTCGCGCCAGTACTCCGCGCCGCTACCTGCGTACTCGCCCGTTAGTACTGCCGTACCTCACCGCGCGTCAGCATGCTCTGGCAGATAGTGCCGGCGTCTTGCGGCCCGCTCCGCCCTGGTTGTTTATTTCCACCCGCCGAGAGCCGAAAACTTACACCTGCGCTTTCCGCAAGATCTCCGCCAAGTCCTTGTGCCCGCCTTCCGCGGCCATGTCGCCGGGAGTCTTGCCGTCGTCGCTTTTCGCATCGGCACGCGCACCGTGTTTCAGGAGCAACTCTACAACCGCTACGTTGCCATTCGCGGCCGCGGAATGCAGCGGCGCAAATCCTCGTTCCTGTTTGGTGTTCGGGTCCGCGCTGGCTTCCAGAAGCATCTTCACAATTTCCGCACCACCCCGGCTCGCCCCGGCATGCAGCGCGGTCACTTTTTGCGCGTTCCGCGCCGCCAGCTTCACATTCGCGCCATTCTTCAGCAAAAACTCCACAATCGCGGGATGCCCAAAATAGGCCGCCAAACCCAGCGGATAAAATCCATCCGCGGCGAAGGCATTAACCAAAGCCCGATCACCATCAACCAAGCGTTGCACCGTCTCGAAATCGCCCAGCGCACTAGCCTCGAACACATCCGGCTTCACCCCGTGCCGCTTAAAGATTTCCGCAAGCTCGGGATGCTGATAATAAGCAGACAGCAGCATAACGGAAGACCCATTCGGTGCCGTAAACCCAAACAAACTCGGCTCAGCACTCACCAGCGCGTCCAGCCCCGCCTTGTCCCCCGCCCGAATCGCCTCCATCAATTTCTTCTTGTTGTCGACCGAAACCGCCGCGCCTTCCATATAGCCCCTCCCGCAAGTCGCTGGGCAATTCTTGGACTCTACCTCACAGTCACCAGCACCGCAGTACTTTTTCTACAGCAATACGCGCTAAGACGTCACACTTTGCCTGCGCTCGGCAAACTCTGCGCAATTCACGCCGCTCCGGCATTTCCCGTTGCATGGAATCGAAACGGAAGATTATACGGGCACTATGTTAGTGAGAGCAGGTTTTGTTTTACTTTGGGCGATTGTCAACGAGATAACGGATTACAAGCCCGCGGGATTGATGGCAAGTAGGCGCGGCTCAGTCATTTCTTCTATCGCGTAACGCAGACCTTCGCGGCCAACGCCAGAATCCTTTGTCCCGCCGTAAGGCATGTGGTCGATTCGAAACGTAGGAACTTCTCCGATCATCAAGCCGCCCACTTCGAGGGTCTCAAAAGCTTGGGTGATGCGCTTGAAATCGCGCGTGAAAACGCCCGCTTGCAAACCAAACTCACTGCGATTCAGTGCGTTCAGCGATGCTCCATAGTCCGAAAACTTTTCTACGGTAACGACAGGACCGAAAATCTCCATGCAGTTCACTCGCATGTCCGGCTTTGTGTTCGTCAGGACGGTCGGTGTGACCATCGCTCCGTTGCGGTGACCTCCGCAAACGATTTTGCCTCCGCCACGAACGGCTTGCTCGATCCATTCCATTACGCGCTGCGCGGCATCTTCGCTGATTAGCGGACCGACGTCGGTGCTTTCGTCCAGGACATTGCCGACTTTCAGCTTCTGCACGCGGGAAACCAGCGCCGAGAGGAATTTATCGTACGCGCTCTCTTCCACAAGAATCCGCTGCACGGAGATGCAGGACTGGCCGGCATAACCATAGCCACCGATGACGCAGCGGTCCGCGGCATACTCCAAATTTGCGTCGGCGCAGATCACCACGCCGGCATTCCCGCCAAGTTCCAGCACGACTCTCTTTTTGCCGGCCTTCTGCTTGAGGGCCCAGCCCACCGCGGTGCTGCCGGTAAAGCTGAGCAGCTTCAGGCGATCATCGGAGACGAGAACGCCGGCGTCGTCATTGGAAAGCGGCAGCACATTGAGCGCGCCGGCCGGCCACCCAGCCTCCTCGATGATCTGCGCCAGGCGCAGGGCGCTCAGTGGCGTTTGCGGGGCAGGCTTCACCACGACCGAGCAACCCGCGGCGATGGCGGGGGCAACTTTGTGAGCGACCAGATTAAGCGGAAAGTTGAACGGCGTTATTGCTGCAATGGGACCAATTGGGAAGCGCCGGACGATTCCCCATCGCCCCGCTGTGGATGCCTGCCAATCTAGCGGCAGGTATTCTCCGCCCACACGCACAGCTTCTTCTGCAGCGACACTGAAAGTGAAGATCGCGCGATCGACCTCGACACGTGCGGTCTTGATTGGCTTGCCCGCCTCCAGCGCAACCGTGCGAGCAAGGCCGTCACTGTGCTTTTCAATTCCGGACGAGATTGCGCGCAGCACACGCTGCCGTTCGTAACCACCCATCCGCCGCGTGGTTTCAAAAGCGCGAGAAGCGGCGCGGATTGCAGCCTCCGCATCCGCCGAAGTAGCACGGTAGGTGAAGCCGACACGTTGGCGAGTACCGGGCGAGAGGATCTCGATGCGTTCGCCATCGTCCCGCCATTTACCGTCGAGGAGCAAACCCAGACTGCTAGACTCGATTGCTGCCGGCATGGTTTCTTCTTTCTATTTCTAAGCGTGAGAGAGCGCGGCTTGCTTTTGTTCCGCAACCGACGCAAGCGCAGCTTCTATCACGGCGAGGCCTTCGTCAAATTGTTCATCAGTGACCACCAGTGGAACCAGAATGCGGAGGACATTATTGAATGTACCCGCCGTGATGGTGATGAGGCCGTGCTCGTAGCAGAAGCGCGCAATCTGCTTGGTTTCTGTGTCGGCAGGCTCCCGCGAGGCAGGGTTGCGCACCAATTCCATCGCGCACATTCCGCCCAGGCCGCGGACGTCGCCGACGAGCGGCCATTTCTTTTGCCAAGCACGGGCGCGCTCTTCGAAGCGGCGGCCAATCGCGGCTGAGCGGCTCAGCAGATTCTCTTTTTCGATGGTCTCGATCACAGCAAGCGCAGCGGCGCAGGACAGCGGATGGCCGCAGAATGTTCCGCCGAGCGAGCCGACGCCGGGCGCATCCATTATTTCCGCGCGACCGGTGACCGCGGCAATCGGCATGCCACCGCCGAGCGATTTGGCCATGGTGATCAGGTCCGGCTCAATTCCGAAATGTTCGCTGGCAAACCATTTTCCAGTACGTGCGAAGCCGGACTGCACTTCATCGGCAATGAAGAGGATCCCGTGTTGGCGGCAACTTGTTTGTAATAGCGCGAAGTAATCTTTTGGCGGAACGATAAATCCGCCTTCGCCTAAAACGGGCTCGGCGATGACTGCAGCAACTGATTCGGGTGCGACCTGACGTTTGAATGCGTCCTCAAGATGATGTGCGAATGTCTCCGCCGTTGCGCCTTTCTCACCTCGATACGGATAGGCGAAGGGTATGCGATACACATCGCTGGCAAACGGCTCGAACCCTGCTTTGTACGGATGCGTTTTGCTGGTGAGCGTCATTGTCAACAGAGTGCGTCCGTGAAAAGCGTCTTCAAAGCAAATCACCGCCGGGCGCTTGGTATAGGCTCGCGCGATCTTGACAGCGTTCTCCACGGCCTCCGCGCCGGTATTTACTATGATTGTCTTCTTGGGAGCTTTGCCCGGAGCCAACGCGTTCAATTTTTCCGCGAGCGCGACGTAGCCCTCGTAGGGCGTCACCGCAAAGCAAAGATGCAAGTGCTTCTCGATCTGCTCGCGCAATGCCGAAATCACGCGTGGCGAACGGTGACCGACGTTTAGGCAGCCAATACCGCCGGCAAAATCGAGATACCTATTGCCGTCCACGTCCTCAAGCGTGGCGCCTTCGGCCGACGCCATGAAAATCGGTGCGCTGTTGAAAGGTCCGCGAGGAACCGCAGCCTCCCGGCGAGCCATCAGCGCTCGCGAACGCGGTCCAGGAATTTCCGTGCGAATCTGAATCGTAGACATTTCAGTACCACCCGATCGGAGTTTCGTCGAGGTTCACGAAAACTTGTTTGGTTTCCAGATATTCTTCCAAGCCCCAAGGGCCAAGCTCGCGCCCAAAACCGGATTGTTTATAGCCGCCCCAGGGCGCTTCGATGTAGGTCGGCTGCATGTGATTCACCCACACGATTCCGGCGCGCAGAGACTTCACGACGCGAAACGCTTTGTAGATGTCGCGCGTCCAGACAGCAGCGGCAAGGCCGTATGGCGTATCGTTGGCAATGCGGATCGCGTCCGCTTCACCGTCGAACGGAATTACGGATGCCACCGGGCCGAAGATTTCCTCACGAGCAATGCGGGCGCTGTTTTCGACGTCATAGAAAATTGTGGGCTCCAGGTAATAACCTTTTCCGAATTGCTTCGCCCGCCCGCCGCCGATAGCGACTTTTGCTTCTTTCTTTCCCAGCTCCAGGTAGGACTGGACGCGATCGTAATGTTCTTTGCTGACCAGCGGTCCCATCTTGGTTTCGCGTTCCAGTGGCGGGCCGAGCTTGATGCGCTTGGCTTTTTCCGTCATTGACTCCACAAACTTGGAATAGATTTTCTTTTCCACGAGGATGCGGCTGCCCGCCGAGCAAACTTCCCCTTGGTTGATAAAAACTCCGAACAGGGCGCCATCCACGGCAGCTTCCCAGTCCGCTTCGGCAAAGAAAATATTCGGCGACTTGCCGCCTAGCTCGAGCGTCACGCGTTTCAGCGTGTCTGCCGCGCTCTTCACGATGATTTTGCCGACTGCAGCGCTCCCTGTGAACGCAACCTTATCGACGCCGGGGTGGGCCACCAGCGCGGCTCCAGCGGTTTCCCCAAAGCCATTGATAATATTCACGACGCCCGGAGGAAGGCCGACTTCTTCAAACCAATTCGCTAACTCGAGAGCGGTGAGCGGAGTTTGCTCCGCAGGCTTTAGAATGCAAGTGCAGCCGGCGGCAAGCGCGGGAGCCAGCTTCCATGCGGCCATCAACAGTGGATAATTCCACGGAATAATTTGCGCCGCTACTCCCACGGGCTCGCGGAGCGTAAAGCTCAGCGCATTTGCCGGCACCGGATTCACGTGTCCTAAAATCTTTGTGGCCAGGCCACCGTAATATTCAAAGCAGGTTGCCACGTCGGCGATGTCGTATTCCGCTTCGACGATGGGTTTGCCGGTATTGCGCGATTCGAGATCGGCCAAAGTTGCCGCGTTCTGGCGAATTTTCTCCGCCAGCTTGAACAGGATGCGTCCGCGGTCCTGCGCCGTCGTCTTTGACCACGGGCCGGAATCGAACGCCTCCCGCGCGGCCTTAACGGCAACATCTACATCAGCCTTGTCAGCGGCGCTCACCAGGGCGATCACTTCTTCCGTCGAAGGGTCGTAGGCCGGAAACGTTTCGCCAGACGCGCTCGCGACCCACTGACCGTTTACGTAGTTTCGATAGGTTCGGACTTCCGCCTTTACACTGCTCGACATAACCACCCTCCGAATTCGCTGAACTCGCTTACGCGGTGGGCAAATCACAATTCATCCTGCCGCAGCGACTTGGTCTAGCTTGCGCGCGGCCTTGCGCCGGCCGTACACAAAAAAGAAAAATGCCGCCAATCCGACGAACAGGAGCGTTCCGCCGAACATCCACACTTCGTAGGACAGCAGCGAGGTAATTTGCGCCGCCGGGAAAAAGGCGAGCGCGATACCCATGGTGGTGGTGATTAATCCGCTGGCGCCTGCAAACAGCAGCGTTGGCCTGCCGTACCTCGCTTTTGTGAACGTTGGCGCCGCGGCAAGCTTCAGCAGCGCACCGAACATGTAGAGAAACGGCACCAACTGCAGCACGACCGCGAGCGACAACAACTTTTGAAACGTTTCCTGGACCCCGGCTGCAGTGAAGTTAACTATTATCAGAATCATGGAAACGATCGCGTGCACGATTAGCGCTGCGTATGGCGTCGAATACCGCGGATGCACCCTGCCGAGCCAGGATGGCATGTACGAGTCAAGTCCGGCAACGAACGGAATGCGTGCCGAGCCGGCAAGCCACGCCGAACCTATTCCGGCAATGGACACGCTCAGCAGAAACGCAAAAGGGGCGACAATCCATGCTGCTCCCACTCTGTCCGCCATGTGGCTGACGGCTTGCACGATCCCTTGCAATACGCTGATGTCTTCCTTGCTCACGGCGATCAGTAACGTGAGCGTCGCGCCAATGTACAGCAACCCCGATAAGATGCCGCCCCAAGCTACCGCTCCAGGCAAAATTCGCCGGGGATTCTCGATCTCATCGCCCATTACCGATGCCAGCTCTAGGCCCACCAGTCCAAAGCAGATCACGCCGAACGAGTTCAGCACAAAGCGTGGGTTCGTCGGGATTTGAAAATCGGCCGCGGTGACTGTCGTTCCGAAGCGGAACCAAACGATCAGACCGAGGCCGATCAAGACCGCGGCCGCGAAGAAGGTCCCGATCGCGCCGAAATTGTTGATCCATTTCCCCACGCTCAATCCGATGACGTTGAGCACCACAAGGATTGCCAGAAGGACGATCGAGGCGCTCAGTGCGAAAACTTTGTTGTCCGCCAGGGATTGATGTCCTGGGCCGAGAACGAATACCGAAACGCCAACGAAGTACAGCATGATGGTGGGAACGTACATCATGTTGTTCGTCCAATAGCACCAGCCGGAGAGGAAGCCGTGGAAATCCCCGAAGACTTCCTTGGCCCACAGGTAAACGCCGCCTTCTCCTGGATAGCGCTGCGCCAGCTCAATCACGGCTATACCTTGCGGCCAGAAAAACAAAATCAGCGAAATGATCCACAGCCAGACCGTCACGCCGCCGTTCGCGGCTATGGACGGCACTACATTCAGGTTAAAGACGGCGACTACGAACAGGAGTACGAGATCCCAGCGGCCCAAAACCCGGCGTAGACGCGGAGCTTCATTTTGCGCCGGCGCCGCCGGCGCGATGACTTCATTGGACAACCTTCATCTCCGTTGGCGACCGCACACGCGAGGGCGCAGCCGCGAATAGCGCTAGTGTCCGGCCGAACCTACTGCGGCCGCGCCACGCTCCTGCTGCGCCTTCGCAAGCGCCGGAGCTATGTCTTCGAACGCCGCCAAGTGCTTATCGATGTCGGCGTCGGTATGCTGCACAGAAATAGTCCACTGCTCGTCCCACCAATAGGGTTGTGCGAGCACGCCGCGATTCACCATAGCGAACCAGTATTGCCGCCAGAGATCGACATCGATGGTCGTCCAGTCGCGGTAATTGCGAATCTCCTGCGGGTACAGCATCAGCGCTCCGTTTACTCCGGCGCTGGCTATGTACGCGCGCAGTCCTGACTTCGCAACGATTCGGCGGTAGCCTTCCGTCAGCTTTTTGCTCAGCTTCTCGACGTGCGCATAATTCTCGCGCGTGAGCACCTCGCGGAACGTCGCCAGTCCTGCCGCCATGGAGATTCGGTTGGTGTTGTACGTTCCGCCATGGAACACCTTGTGTTGCGAGATCAGGTCCATAACCGCGCGGCTTGCGCCGAATGCTCCGAGCGGCGCGCCGCCTCCGATCGACTTCGCCAGGCAGATCATGTCCGGTTTCACGCCGAAGTATTCGCTGGCGCCACCCCAAGCGAGCTTTGCGCCTGTTTTTACTTCATCGAAGATGAGTAGCGCGCCATTTTTGGCGGCGATGTCGCGCAAACCCTGCAAGAAACCAGGCTGCGGCATGCAGAGGCCTACGTTCATCAGAATGGGCTCGAGAATGATTGCGGCAATCTCGCCCGGAAACTGTTTGAAGCGCCGCTCCACGCTGGCGAGATCGTTAAACGTGGCTACTGGAACGTTCTCAATACTTGCCTTTGGCACGCCGAGCCCGCCGGGGACCGAAGTCGGCGCGTTGATGTCGCCATACTCTTCAGCTTTCGGCTTTACGCTGACGAGTGCCGTGTCATGCAGACCGTGATAGGAACCTTCAAATTTGAGAATCTTGTCGCGCTTGGTGGCCGCACGCGCCATGCGGCACGCGTGCATGGTTACTTCCGTCCCACTCGACCCAAACCGCACCATCTCGACCGGGTAGCGCGCGCAAATTTCTTCCGCAAGCTCCCACTCCATATCGTGAGGCATGCCGAAAGTAGTTCCGATGTGTAGCGCCTTCTCGATGGCCTTTACGACGGCGGGGTGGCAATGGCCTGCCATCAGCGCGCCGAAGCACAGGTTGTGGTCCACATACTCGTTGCCGTCAATGTCGCGGATTTTGCTGCCTTGCCCTTCCTTAACGAAGATCGGGTAGGGGTCGTATGCGCGATAGTTACTCGCGACGCCCAACGGAATACGCTTCAACGCCCGCGCGTGCGCCTCCGCGGACTTCGGTGTCCGCTTCTCGTAAATCGCGATTTCCTTTTGTAGTGCTTCATGCATGTCTAACTCCGTAATTCACGCAGGTCTCTTCCCAGCAGTCAGTATGTGTCAAAAACGCTTCTTCCGCGCGTGGCAATGGCGCGGCACATTGTTGGCCGCGCCTTAAGAATTTTCGCAGCGCCTTTCGCCTCAGAAAAGAACTTTGAGCGCGAACTGAACTAGCCTGGGGTCTCGCGCCTTTTGCACGGTTCCGAAAGTCGAACCGAGGTTTGTGAAATTTCCGTCGGGAGTCAGGAATTGAGTGTGATTCCAGGCGTTGAAGAACTCCGCGCGAAACTCCGTATTGATGCGCTCCGTCAGGTGCGTCTTCTTGATGAGTGAAAGATCGGTTTGGCTGATGCTCGGCCCGCAACAAAACGTGCGTGGCCCATTCCCAAAAGTTCCGAGAGCAGCATCCGCAAAGGAAGTCGGGTCAAAAAATTGATGGTTCGGGTCTTTGCGTGGATTGATGAAATGAATGGGCGCGACAAGGTTGGGCTCGCCAACGGGTTCGAAATCGAAGCTATTGCCCAGCTCTGTGTCGTTTGCGCTCACCAGCCGGATAGGAAAACCGGTCTGATAGGTGATGATCGCGGACGCTGCCCAGCCATTGATTGCTTTCCCCGTAATGCCTTCGTGCTTGGGAATGGGTAGCTCCCAATATGGGCTGAACACAAAACGATGACGCGCGTCAAATGCGGAAAGGGACCGGCTCAACCGGGGATTCTCGTAATTGACTATGCTTTCAAAGCTGGACGAGCTGTCTATCGACTTGCTGAGCGTATAGGCAGCTTGAAACTGCAGCCCGTGCGACATCTGCTTCTGCAGCATCACTTGCAACGAGTTGTAAGCAGAGTTTCCCACGGTGTTCTGAGCAAAGATGCTGCCGAACACTGGTACCCCGTCCGCGGGGCACCCGTTCGTCGTCGGATCGGGATTGGTCGGCTGGCATTGCGGCGAAGAGAATTTGCGGAGGCCGACAAGGTTTATGGCGGAATTGTTTGGTCCAGTTACTGACGCAACGTTACCGTAAGGAAGGTGCAGAGTCATCCCGGCGGGGATCGATCCGGCAGGGACGGTGAACGAGCTATCGGCAAAGAATGGGCCGCAGTCGCTGCTGGCGCCACCGTTTGCCACGGAGATGGCGTGCAAATCCAGACACGGCTGGGCTTGCCCGGGATTCAGATCGACAGACTGGAGCAAGCGATGCGCTTGCGTTCCGACATACCCGATCTGGAAGAGCAGATCCTTGGCAATCTGGCGCTGAATGGTGAAGTTGTATTGCTCCGAATACTGCGAGCGCATGTTGGGTTGAAATTCGCCAAAGAGCAAAATTGGTCTGAAAATCGACCAATCGACGGGCTGACCGCGAGCGGGAGTGAGAATACCACCGAATGGATTTGGAGCGAATCCGCCCGACTGGAATGCAAAAGGCAAATTGAATTGCGTGCCCGACAGCAACACGCTCCCACCAAACGGCGGTTCCGCGCTGAACTGCTCGAGGACCAGTTGCTCAATCGGGTTGTAGAACATACCGGCGCCCAATCGAATGCTGGTCTTTCCCGGGCCACCGGTCAGCTTGGCCAGCCAGCCAGAAGTAGCTCCCGGACTCCACGCAACACCCAGGCGAGGGGCAAAGGATTTGTAGTAGGTCTGCGTCAATCCGTTGGGTACTCCTCTGTCTCCCGGAACGACGAGGCCCGTCGGATAGACCGCGTTCGACGGCCCAGTGGGACTGCAATCGGTGCTCCCATTCACAGCCACGCCCCCGAATGTCGGATTGGGCAGTCCAGAAGGGTACGTTGGGCTCAACACGCAAGGGAAAATCGTGTCGACCTGGCCCGGGCGGAATGTTTGTACGCGGTGCTTGATTTCGTTGTATGGCGTGTTCAATTCCCATCGGAGGCCGTAATTTAGCGTCAGGTTTGGCTTGAGTTTCCAACTGTCCTGCGCGTACAGAAACAGCGAAGTGGTTCGGGCGTTCTCTCCTTGTGCGGCGCCCTGACCGTAGGATGTGGGAAGTCCCAAAAGATAATTACCGTACGCATCGGTGAAACCGAGATCATTACCCGAAGGGGAGGCCGCATTGCTGGTGAAGCTATAGCTTCCGTTAATTTCGAAATACAGGGTCTGATCGAACCGGGCACGGCTGACGTCTGCGCCAAATTTCAAACTGTGGTTGCCGACGATCTTGCTGTAATTGTCGGTCCACTGGAAAACGTTCCCCACCTGGGGTAGTTCCCCTTCAAAGTTGTTGCCGATGACGGCTCCGCCAGATATCGAGATGAAGGGCAGACCTGCGTGCCCGGCCAAAGTCGTCGTTATGCCTGCGCCCGGGTTAGCCGGATCGGAGAAACAATGTGCCGCGTCGATTGTCGGACAAGTGCTGTGCACAGTTCCATCTTTGCTCACTTGAACGGGATGATCGGTATTGGCCTGGCCTTCGCGAAAATAGGTGAAGCGAGCCTCGTTAACCGATGTTGCGCCAATCGTCCACGTATGGCTTATATTCCACTGCTGGAATCGAGTGGTGAAGTTGGCGCCGAATCCCGGGACGTTGGCGCCCGCGGCCTGAAAGAACGAAAATGGTTGGGTATCGGCCGAATCGTCGATGTAGTAGTAGACGCTGAATTGCTGATTGGGCGTGATCTTGTGGTCGAAGCGGAGTGTAGCCTGATCTCCCCTCAAATGATCAGACGGGTTGGAAGTAAACACGTTGCCGCCGGCAGCGGCCTTGGGGAACAGGCTTGTCAGATCCGCAGCTGTGGCATCAAAGCAGGCTTTGGGAATCTGGTTGTTCACGAATACCGATGAATACGGCGTGTTGTCCGCCAGTGTGCCGCCGGCGCTAGTAATGGCGGCGGAGCAACCCGGGCGGTTGGCCAAAAGACTTGAGTTTACGAGTGTGCCGGTGAAAGTTGGCCCGCCGGAAAAGTCGCCGTTCAGCTCTCCCTGGGTCGGCAAAAGCACCGTTCCGGAAGAAACGCCGCTGATGATTCGGCGCCCCTCGTACGAGCCGAAAATGAACGTCTTGTCTTTCTTGATGGGACCGCCAAGCGTAGCGCCGAATTGGTTCTGTTTGAAATCTGCTTTTTCGGTGTCGAAGAAATTTTTGGCATTCAGCACTTTGTTCCGAAAAAATTCATAAACATCGCCGTGGAGTTCGTTCGTCCCGCTTTTGGTCACCACATTGACGACCGCCCCGGAATTGCGTCCGAACTCGGCGTCAAACGTGTTGGTAATGATGCGGAATTCCTCAATGGCGTCCGGGGAGGGTTGAATGGCGGGGAGATTGACGAAGACATCGTTGGCATCGCCTCCGTTCACCTGATAATTGTTGGCACGCCCGCGGCCGCCGTTGACGGAGACGACGCCGGGATCACTGCTTCCAGTGAACAGGTTGGAGCCTAGCTGGGACTGCACGCCGGGCTGCAACTGAAGAAGCTGGTAAGTGTCACGGGTGTTGAGCGGCAGCTCACTAATCGCGGTTTTGTTCATCACCGCACCGAGTTGCGTGGAAGTTGTGTCCACAACCGGCGGGGCACCGGTCACTTCCACTGTTTCGCTGGTACCGCCCAACTGCAAAGCGAAGTCAACGCTGAGTACCTGATTGAGGTCCACAGCGATGCCCTTCCGCACGAGCTTCTTGAAGCCTGACAAGCTGATATTGATCTCGTAGCTGCCAACCGGCACTTCCAGGAAGAGATATTCTCCGTTGGCGCCGGATTCGGCTTGGCGCGACGCATTGGTCGCTTCGTTGGTCAGCGTGACTTTCGCCCCGCTCACGGCGCCGCCGCTGGGATCTGTAACAGTCCCTCGTATGCGACCGCCGGTGCTTTGCGCATTGCTGGAGACGGCAGCGGCCAAGACGATGGCCAACGCGCACACCAGGCGAAAACACTTGCCATTCCGCCCAACATAAAGATCTGTCCTCATGGAACCCCACCCTTCGCCG
>Ga0073928_10003192_pt1 | contig 26338 bp, 20 predicted proteins | sample PaiPotPPA55metaG_FD_76969 | JGI IMG/M metagenome (GOLD analysis project Ga0073928, IMG submission 76969) | Iron sulfur acid spring bacterial and archeal communities from Banff, Canada, to study Microbial Dark Matter (Phase II) - Paint Pots PPA... ...
CCAAGATGCCTACCGGTGTGCCGCCTCCATGAACCCAGCCCATGAAACCGGGGTGCACATTGCCGGTGGCGAAGGGCAGGATGTAGCGCATGAATTCCTGATGAACGTCGGCCAGCTCAGACGCCGCCTGGGGAAGATCGCCGCGAAACCGGGACCGCGCTTGGTCTGGGATTGGCTGCCAGACGGGACGTTCGCGGATGTTTTCGACGTAGTCGAGAATATCGTCCAGCATCCGGTGAGCCTGGATCCGGAAGCCCGGCCAATCGGAGGGATCGAGCGTCCTGCTTTCCTCGTCGTTCATGGCAACGTCATTTCAATTATGAACGACGGAGCTCTTACGGAGCCGCGCGCGTCAGCAAGCGTTTTACCGGCTAGTTCGTTGAGTGCCGCCAATCGTAGCCGCGCCATTCGACCGCCATGTTGTCATCGGTCACGATCATCTTGCCTTGTGTACGGCGCAGAATGTTCTCGCGGGTTTCCATACCGTGAGAAGCGTCGTAAGTGTCTCCAGGTAGCGTGTCGACGCGTCGCACAATTCCGGCGAGGAGATCCCGATCCCTTGCGAGCGCCGGATCGAAGATAGGCTTACCCTCTAAGCGGTAATTCAGCAAGGTGCGCCGCCAACGGTCCTTGTCGATCTGAATGGGGCTATCGCTCACTGCCATGAATATGCCGAAGCGATAGGCATATGGGAAGCGAACGGCGCCGGTGCGCTGCGCCTCCGCGGAATAGGTAGTGTTGTAGTACAGAATGCCGCCGGGCTTGAGCATGGCGCGCGCCAAGTCCAGGAATTCCACCGAGAGCAGGTCGGTTGCGTTAGCGCGAAAGTGATAGATGGTGTCCATCACGATCATGTCGAATTTGCGTTGACGGTTGCGCAGCATCCATCGCCGGCCATCGTCGATCACCAGTTCTACCTTGGGATTGCGCAGAAAAGGAGACACTGCCGGATGGCGCTGGACGACCTGAACATAACCTGGGTTGATCTCGATGATGACTTGCTTTTGCACCTGCGGATGGTTGGAAATGATCTCGCTCCAGGCGCCGCCGGACATCCCGATGACGAGCACCTCGGTGGGCTGTGGGTGGAACAAGCTCAGAGATAAAGGTTCGGTCGCGGCCTCGTTATCGTGGATGTCGGGGATGACCCAACCATCGAATACGCCGCCGCCAAAGATGGCAGCATCTTGATCTACCGTCACCACGCCGCTGCGGGTCTCGACGATGTCGGTCAACTGGGTGCCCGGTTGCCCCCATTCCTCCTGGTATTCCATCTGTCCATAAACGGTGGCGTAGAGAGGGCCGGAAGAGAGCACGACACTGGCGATGACGGTTGCCGCAATTACGCCGGCGACACCTTTCTGCATGGCCGGCAGCGTCGAAGTGGCAATCAGCGACAGCGCAACCATCACGCCGGCCAATACCAGAAATACGGAGATCCAGCGCAGGGACCACAAATCCATCAGAACGAAGCCAACCAGCCAGGCTCCCGCTGCCGACCCAATGATGTTGCTCAGGTACAGATAGCTGAGGCCCGCGCCGGCATGAGAATCCGGGCGAACCGAAATGTGGCACATCAACGGGAAGGTGGCTCCCAACATGCCGGCTGTGATCCCGACCAGAGGAAGCGTCCATAGGAAACTGATATGTTGCACCGCCAGTGCTACCAGGGGCACGGTCGCGAATCCGAGCAGGTTCGCCAGCAGCACGAGCATTGCAATAGAACGCTGTAACGGCGTCACTAGCAAGGATGTCTGGCTGCACATCCTTCGGCTGAGCAGGGAGCCCAGGGCCGTGCCTCCCAGGAATACTCCCAACACGTACGCGAAGCACTGCGCGGGACCGCCACTCGCGAACGAATAGAGCCGGTACCAGACGATTTCATAACATAGAGAGATAAAACCCGCCAGCCCCGCGAGCACCAGTGCGATAGGGAATGGCAGCATCGGTACGGACTTCAGGGTCGTGGTTGGGGCGGCCAGGCTTCCATGCCACCGGAAATGCAGGATGAGTACCGAGCATCCTACAACAACGTTCAGGCTGGCGGCCACTGCAACCGAGCGAGACATACCGAGATAGGGCATGGTCACCCACGCCGCCACGAAACATGCGACCGCCGAACCGAGCGTGTTCACGAAGTAGAGGATCCCAACCGAACGGCCGACATTGTGCGAAAACTTCACCAGTTGCGCCACCAGGAGCGGCAGAGTAGCGCCCATCAGAACCGTGGGTATGAGCACCAGCGCAAATGATAACAGCCCGGTCTCGAGTGGCGGCGCGGCCGTGGTGAACCGTGCCACCGCGTGGAACAGTGGCAATGATGCGACACCGTAGGCGGCGATCCCCAACTCCACGGCGCCGAACAACAGCAGCAGCGGCGCAGAGCCGGACTTCGAAATACGGCCCCCGGCCAGGCTCCCCAGTCCCAGACCCAGCATGAAGGCGCTGACCACTACCGTCACTGACTCGACGTTTACGCCGTATATGGCGAAGAGAGTCCTCTGCCAGACGATCTGGTAAATCAGCGCGGGAAAGCCGGAGAGGAAGAATAGGACGTAAAACCACCGGAAGGTTGTTGGCATGCCGACTCAGAGATCTTATTACATGGGGCAGGGGAAAGGACTAGCGGATGTGAGAGGCGACAACGACGGTCACTCATCTCTCGCTATCGGCTGGATCACCGTGGACCGGAATCATCTCAATACGGTTCGTCGTGATTATGCTGACATGTCCGATCCATTGGCGTTTAGCGCCGAGCATGGAATGAACAAGGGGCGCAATCTCTCAGGAACCGGCGGGTGCACCCGAAACAGAACCACTCCGGAGCGTTTGAGAGCGCTCCGTCGCTGAACGGCAAGTTACCATAAATCCCGATCTAGTGTCAGGATCAATCGGCCTCGATCTCTGCCTGCTCGAGCAGGGCTATGTCCTTCCAGCCCGGAAATTCCAACCGTGCCCATAGAACGTCGTGGCCTTGCTTGCTGAGAAACTCGACTGTTGGCCGAGGGAAATTCTCATCCGCCAGCAGCTTCATCTAGGCGGGCATTGGATAGGCTTTGTACTCGTGGGCGAGATAACTGGCATAAGAGAAACAGGCAAGAATGTCCTCCCTGGTCAGACCTGGATAATTCGCCAGAACGTCGTTCTCCGACTGGCCGGCTGCTAATAACTCGAGGATCAGTTCCACTGCTATGCGCGTGTTGCGGATTACCGGCTTGCCTGCCAGAATGTCGGCATCGACGACAATTCGTTCCGACCACGGCATGACTCCATAATAGCTCCCGGGGGAGCGGCGGAATGACATACCCACATACCCGCCAGTCTCCAGCCGAATTAGTACCATAACATCAGGTGTCCCGGCTCATCTGGATCCTTGTGTGTGTGGCCGTGTGCGCGGTCGCGCTGCTGGCGCAAAGCGACACCGGAGAACTGCGTCTCAAGGTCGCCGATCAAGCCGGCTTGCCAATCCCTAGTTCGGTCGAGCTGGTTAGCCAGGCCAACCAGGTCCGCCAGAAATTAGAAACTGCAATTGACGGCACACTGGTCGTCAAGCGCCTTCCGTTCGGCGTGTATCGCGTCCATGTGGAGCACGCCGGCTTTGCGCCGCTCTCGGAATTGGTCGAGATTCGCTCTTCGCTTCCGAAGGAGCTCCGCGTGACGCTGGGGGTCGCTCCCATTGAAACGGTGGTCACGGTGAGCGAATCGGAGACGTTGATCGATCCTCACCGCGCCGGCACCGTCAATCGCATCGGGTCGGAGACGCTGCAGGACCGCACCACGTCGCTGCCCGGCCGCTCCCTGCTCGATCTAGTGGACAACCAGCCCGGCTGGTTGCTCGAAGCCAATGGAGTGCTGCATCCGCGGGGCTCCGAGTATCAGACCCAGTACGTGGTGGACGGAATTCCGCTTACCGAAAATCGCTCGCCAGCTTTTTCTCCGGAGCTGGAGGCCGACGATGTACAGTCCATGACCATTCTCACCGCCGGTTATCCGGCTGAGTATGGCCGCAAGCTGGGAGGTGTGATCGAGGTCTCCACGGTGCGCGACACTCGCGAGGGATTCCATGGCAAGGCAGTCGTCACGGGCGGAAGCTTCGACACTGCGGGCGGCGATCTCGCCCTGCAGTACGGGTGGGGGCATAATACGCTGAGCGTAAGCGGCGACTCGGCCCGCACCGACCGGTATCTCGATCCGCCGGTGGAACAGAATTACACCAATGCGGGCACGAACGCCTCCTTCGCCGCTCATTACGAACGCGACCTCACGGATAACGATCGCTTCGGGTTGATCCTGAGGGAAGGACAGTCACGCTTTGAAGTTCCGAACGAGATGGTTCAACAGGAAGCCGGGCAGCGGCAAGACCGCGGTGCCGAGGAGACCGCCGGGGAATTTTCCTACCAGCACATTTTCTCGGCTAACGTGGTCGGCGATGTGCGCGGAATGGTGCGCGACCTTTCGTCTACTCTGTGGTCCAATCCCCTGGCGACTCCAATCTACGCGGCCCAGAATCGCGGCTTGCGCGAGACTTATTTGAAGAGCACGGTCTCCGCTCATTATGGCCGGCACGAGATCAAGGCCGGCGTCGAAGCCGACTTCGGTTCTATCCACGAAAATTTCGGATATCTGATTACTGATCCCTCGCAATTCGATCCCGGAACACCGGCGGCCTTCCAATTCTTCGACCGCGCCCAGGATCGCGAACAAGCCCTCTTCGTGCAGGATCTAATGCGATTCGGGAACCTGACGCTTGAAGCCGGGCTCCGGTGGGATCACTACCGGCTTGTAGTCGACGACAGTGCCGTGAGCCCTCGCCTGGGAGTCGCGTGGTATTGGCCGCGTGCCGATCTGGTTTTCCGCGGCTCCTTCGACCGCGTCTTTCAAACTCCTGCCTTCGAGAATCTGCTGCTGGCCAGTTCTCCGGCGGTCGATTCGCTCAGCGACAACGTGCTGCGTCTCCCGGTTCGGCCTTCGCACGGAAATTTCTATGAGGGCGGCTTGGCCAAGGGTCTCTTTGGCAAGATCCGGCTGGTTGCGAACTATTACGTGCGGTCATTGAACAATTTTGCCGATGACGACCTGCTGCTCAACACCGGAGTCAGTTTCCCCATTGCGTTCCGCAAGGCGGATATTCATGGAGTGGAAACCAAGCTGGAGATTCCGCGCTGGGGTCCGTTGTCTGGATTCGTGAGCTACTCGAATATGCTCGGCGTCGGATATCTGCCCGTCACGGGCGGTCTTTTTCTCGGAAGCGATGCAGCCGGTTTGCTGGGTGTCGCGACCAGCTTTCCAATCAGTCAAGATCAACGCAACAGCGTGCGCAGCCGCTTTCGTTATCAGATCGGACCTCGATTCTGGCTGGCTTTGGGCGGCTCCTACAATAGCGGCCTGCCGGTGGAATTCGTCGGAAGCTATGCGGACGCGCTGGCGGCGTACGGCCAAAGTATCGTTAGCCGTCTGAATTTTGATCGGGGCCGGGTGCGTCCGTCCGCATCACTGGATGCCTCGGCGGGAGTCATACTCTGGCATAAGGAGAAGCGCAGCGTTCGTTTCCAGGCCGATGTTAAGAATCTGACCGACCGGCTGAACGTGATCAACTTTGCCGGTCTTTTTTCCGGAACTGCGATCGCGGCGCCGCGGACCTTTTCGCTGCGGCTGCAGACCGAATTCTGAGCCATCCGCCAGCCTGGGTTTCGCCATGCTAGCTTGTGGACAGGAGCACGAACGTGGAAAAAGTAGAAAAAGTAGCGAAGTCCGACGCCGATTGGAAGAAGCAACTGACCCCGAATCAGTACCAGGTCACGCGGCATCAGGGCACCGAGCCCGCCTTCACCGGCGAATACTGGAATAATCACGAATCCGGCATGTACAACTGCGTTTGTTGCGGCGCGCCCTTATTCAGTTCCGACACCAAGTTCGATTCCGGAACCGGCTGGCCGAGCTTCTGGAAGCCGGCTGTGCCGGAGAACGTCGCCACCGAGACTGATACCACGCACGGCATGCGGCGTACCGAGGTCAAGTGCGCACGCTGCGAAGCGCATCTGGGCCACGTCTTCGATGACGGCCCAAAACCTACCGGCGAGCGCTACTGCATGAATTCGGCCTCACTCAAATTCACTCCTAAGGAGGACTGAAATGTCCCGCTACTTCTGCCTCGCTCTTCTTTCGGCGGCATTCACGTTGTGTGCCGCTGAGTTCCCTGCGCCCGCCGTCGATATTCCTGCTCCGCCTGCGAAGCAGACCGCCACAGTCGTGCTGGCGGGTGGATGCTTCTGGGGCGTGGAGGCCGTCTTTGAGCACCTCAAGGGTGTCACGGACGCGGTTTCCGGTTTTGCCGGAGGCAACAAATCCACCGCGCACTATGAAATGGTCAGCAGCGGCTTGACTGGTCATGCGGAGTCCGTGAAAGTCACGTACGACCCCTCGCAGATTTCGTACGGCAAACTGCTGGAAGTCTTCTTCTCGGTTGCGCACGATCCGACCGAGCTCAACCGCCAGGGTCCGGACTATGGCACGCAGTACCGGTCGGCCATCTTTTATTCGAATGACGAGCAGAAGCGCGTCGCGGAAGCGTATATCAAGCAGCTCAATGAAGCAAGAATCTATTCACGCCCCATCGTGACTCAACTCACGCCGCTAGATAGTTTCTATCGCGCCGAGGAGTACCATCAGCACTATCTCGAGCACAACCCCAACCAGCCGTACATTGTGTATAACGATATGCCGAAGTTGAAGCACTTACAGCAGCAGTTCCCGGAGCTCTTGAAAAAGCGCTAGCTAGAGCCGGCCAGTAGTTCGCGCAGCAGCCAATCCGCGTTGTAGACCTTCCTCAGAGCTTCGAGAATGGCATTGCTCGAAACGTGGACCGAGCGCGCCCGTTCCTCGGTATAGAGGTAGCGATTTTCGAGGCCCTCCCAGTTGCCGTCGAACAGAATACCGATGAGCTCGCCCTTTTCGTCGACGGTGGGGCTGCCGGAATTGCCGCCGTGCGTGTCGGCCGTGGTCACGAAATCGAACGATGTATTCAGATCCAATGCTGCCTTGGCCGTGATCCAACGGGACGGTAGCCGGAACGGTTCCTTGCCGGTGACGCGTTTGTAAAGTCCCGCGAACGTGGTGGCGTAGGGGACAGGCTGGCCAGTCGAGCTGGTGTAGCCTTTCACCGGCCCGTAAGAAAGACGCGGAGTGAAAGTCGCATCGGGATACTCATTAGACCCGTAAACTGAAAAATGCGCCTGCGCGATCTTGGATTCGCTGGAGATGATCACCGCCTCCACTTTGTCTCCGAATTCCCTGCGATATTTTCTGGCAGGACCATCGAAAAGCAGAGCAAGTTGAATCATGCCGTCCTCGGAACTCTTCACCGCGTCGAGATTGTGAGCCAGCCGCTTCCGCTCTTCAACATCCTGGATGTTGGTGGTGGAAACATAATGATGGGCCGCCTGCTCCGGCTTTTGCCCCGCCAGGATTGCTTTCACGGCCGGATCATCCGCGCCCAGTTCTTCCTGAAGGAAGCGGAGTTCTTCGGTCAGCAGCAGTTCTTCCAAAGCGTTATTCAGCGGGGCGGGAGAATACATCTTTTGCTCGAGCGATTCCAGGCCCGCATCCTGATACTCGCCGAGCCTCTGACCGTTCGGCTTGTGCGTCTCTTCGGCGTAGCGCACCACCATTCTCGCGATCGAAAAGAGCTGTGAATCGTCCGGCGCGGCTTCGAATAAATAATAAGGTTTGAAGAATGTGGCGTACTGCTTATATGCCGCCGCGATCTGGTCCCAGACCTTTCCGAATTTCTTCTTCTTTTCCGGATCGTTGTCGATCGCCACGCGCAGCCTGTGCTCCTCTTGTCTCTTGCGATCCATCAGCTCCCGATCCTTCAAACCGTCCTCAAAACCGCTCAGCGACTTGGACTCGTTCTGGTCGTCATCCAGGTAATCGTGCGCCACCCGTTTGTTCTCGGCATTCTTCTCGCTGAAGGCCAGCAGCCGATCGATGCGTTCTTTGTACAAACGTAGCAGCATCGGATAAGATACATCGCGGCTGAACTCCATCTGTGCGATGGTCTGCAGCCTCGCAGTGGGCCCCGGATTTCCTGATACAAACGTCAGTTCGCCGTCCTTAACGCCTTCTCGGCTCCAGACGAGAAAGTCCGGCGTGGAGGCCGGCTGGCCGTTTTCGTAGGCGCGGAAAAATGCAAAATCGAGGCAATAGCGCGGGTATATGAAGTTATCTGGATCACCTCCGAATTGCGCGATCGCGAACTCGGGCGCGAACACCAGCCGCACGTCGGTATACTTCTTGTACTCATAGAGGCTGTACTCGCCGCCCGAGTAGAGCGAGACAACGTCGCATCGGTTTCTTGTCGAAGTCGCGCAGTCTTTTTCTATGTGTGCGATGGATGCTTTACGCATCCGGTTGGCTTCGGCGGCCGGCGCGTCCGGTCGAACGCCGTCGTTCACTCTTGCGGTGACCTCGGAGGTGCGAAGAAGAACATCCACTTCCAGATCGGGACATGTCCTCTCTTCGTTCTTGATGGCGGCAGAAAATCCGTCGGCCATGTAATCGTGTCCGGCGGTGCTCAGCTTCTGGATGCAGTCCTCTCCGACATGGTGATTGGTCAGCAGCAGACCGTGAGGCGACACAATCGAACCCGATCCGCCATCGTTAAATCGGGTGGAGGCACGCTCGAGGTGGTGCAGGAAATCATCCGACACGGTGAACCCATGGGCCTTCTCGACCTGAGCTTTTGGGAACTGGTCGAACAGCCACATGCCTTCGTCGGCGGCGACCGAAACGAAAAAAACGAACCCAAGGGCTAGTGTTTTAACCAGCATCGTAAATTAGCATAAATACAATAAAATAAAGCACTTATATGCCTAAAATCACCTGCCGGCACTTCACTTTTGAAGGCTCGCCGTGCGATACTGGGGGCAGAGACTCGGATAAAAAAATGACCCAGTTGGGCGAAGCAATAGCCCGTTATCACAAGATCCTGGAGGGCGACCGATACAAAGATCTTTCCTGGGCACACGATCTCCAGGAACGCATGAAGGCGCACAAACTCGCCGTCGGCGGGAGACCGGTGTCTCCAGTCCTGCGTCCGCATTTTATCACGCGCAGGCAGTACGCTGGTTTAGTCAAAGCGGTGGAATCGTTTTCCAGCGCCATCGAGCGGATCGAGAAGATGGCCATTGGAAGTCCGGCGCTGCTGTCGCGGATGGAATTGCTGCCGGCCGAGAAGATGCTGGCTGCGGTGGACCCGGGTTACTCGTTTCTAGCGGTCACGTCGCTCATCGACACGCACCTCAACAACGGTACCTTGCGTTTCGCGCGCTACATTCCCGACACTCCCACGGGAGTAGCTTATGGCGAGGCTCTCTCGGATCTGTTCTACGATACAGCGCCGGTGAAGGAACTCCGCAAACGTTATCGGTTGGAAAAACTGCCAGGAACCAAATATCTGTTGCACGCCATTCTCAAGACGTACAAGGAATGGGGCGGAAAAAACAAAAAGCCCAATATCGCGATCCTGGAGTTTCGCCAGCCGTTTCAGACTACCGAGTCGGGCGAGAATTCGCTGATTGCCGACATGTTCCGGCGCGAAGGCCACCTGGTGGAAATTGTTTCCCCGGACCAAATCGAATACCGCAACGGCGTTCTTCAGCGGGGTGAATTCGCAATTGACCTCATCTTCCGGCGGATCAAAGTACAGGAATTCCTGACGCGCTTCGATCTGACGCATCCGTTGCTGCGCGCTTATCAGGATCGCGCCGTGTGCGTGGTCAACAGTTTCCGATCCGAGCTGGCGCAGAAGAAGGCGATCTTCGACCTGCTGACGGACGAGGAAATCACCGCCAGTTTCCCGGCGTCGGAACGGCGAGCCATTAAGGAATTCGTGCCGTGGACCCGCGTGGTTCACGAGACCAAGACCAGGTACCGGAATAAAACGATCGACCTTCCCGAGTTCATTCTCCGGAACCGTCAGAAGCTGGTGCTGCGTCCCAACGACGACGGCGCTGATCAGCATTCTTTCCAGGGCTCTGAGGTCGACGAGGCCGGTTGGGAGAAGGCGCTACGGGCCGCGCTCCGCAATCCCTACGTGGTACAGGAAGCGCTGGAACCCGTCGTGGACGTGTTTCCGATCCTGCAGTACGGGCATTTGGAAATGCAGAAGATGCGAATCGATGTGCATCCACACTCCTACCTGGGCAAAGTGCAAGGCTGCTCGAGTTGGCTGACGGCGGTGGGTCCGTCGGGATTCTCGACATTGTCCGGAGTAGCGCCGACCTTCATTCTGGAGTCGAAGTAGACCATCCGATCGTGGCGCACGCACTCCTGCGTGCCGTGTCGCGACTCATCGCGACACATTGTTCGTCTTTCCGCAAAATCCCAGGCGTCGGCACGAGTGCCAACGCGGCACACATGGTGTGTGCGCCCTACGTTTCGGGGTCGAACTGGATTTCCACGGCATCGCTGAACGGGCTGCGCGCAGTCCGCACCCGCACCCGATGCGTTCCCGGTGGAATGTCATCGGGTAGCCGGGAGTCGGCTTGCCACCGGCCGTCGCCGACGTCCATCAAGAAGACAACAGGGATGTCGCGACCATCCACTTGAATCATGACATCCTGCCGCTCCAGATTCGGTTCCGTGCTCCGAAACCGAGCGCAGAGATATTCCTTTCTATAGCCGCGAAAACTCGACGTTCCGGTGAGATTGTTCCTGATGGCGTAAATCTCAGGCGCTGCTTCAGTGACCTCCGCGGCTGGCCGGAACCCCCCGGCGACTTCCTGCGGCGGCGCCGGACCGGACGTGATCGGAAAGACGTTGCTGCAGCTGCTTTCAGCCGTCCGAACTCGAATTTCGTGTACGCCCGGGCCCAAAAGCGGCGGAACCTTGAGATTGGCCTGCCATTCATTGGCCCAGAACAAACTGCTCAGCAGCAACACAGGCACGCCAAACCCATCGATCTCCACGCGCATCTGATCGCGAGTCAGATCGGGCTGCGAAGAAGCAAAGTATAGGCAGATGTATTCGTCCTTGGCCGGATTGAAATGGGTCGCGCTGGTCCTGTTGTTCACGGCCGCGTGGATGCGGGGTGCTGGCGCAGTCGGATTGCCGGGCGGAGGCTCGAATTTTCGGTAACACGTCACACCCGCGCGACGGTCGGTCTGATGCTCGAAGACCACCCTCGCAAAGCCCGCGGCGCGGCACAGAGCCATCAGACAGTTGGTATTCGGGCCGCACCAATTGTCGATCTGGCCGCCGAGCTCGTTGGTCTCATAAAATTCAAGCGTGCAGGCAGCGGCTGGGTCGGGACTGGTGTCCGTCACGAATGATTCCACGAACGCGGCTTCGGTAGTGAGCGAGCAGATCCGCTCCAGACCCAGCAGCGGATGACGAAGATGATAAAGAACGCCGAAGAACAGCACGTAATCGAAACGGCCGATGGACTCCAGCGTCAGCTCGTCGACGTCCATGATCCGGTAATCGACCTTCGAGCCGAGCAGCGCGCGCGCCATGTGGAACTCTTCGTACTCCACGCAGTCGACCGCGACAACTTCGGCGCCCCGGCGTTCCATTTCGAAGCTGTTCCATCCGGATGCCGCGCCCACATCGAGTACGCGCTTGCCGCGAAGATCTTCGGGAATCGGAAAGGATCGGATGCGGGCCTTGAGGGCATCGATACCGATCAATCCGGGGATTACCGTGCCATCGGAAAGCTCCAGGCTGTGGTAGCTGCTGTGCCTGGACAACTGATCCACCTGCTCCTGCGTGCGGCGGCGAAACTCCGGACTCTGCGTCAAACTGGAAGCCGGCATGGCGCTGGAATCAGTCTATCTTGACACCGGAGCCTGACACCACTTCGACCCGCACCGGCGGCGTCACCAGATCCCGTACCACCACATTGATGTCCACTGTACCCGGCGCGATTCCCGATGGAATCAAAGCATTCACTTGTGTGAGACCTGCCGCGTCCGGTTTCCCCACATACTCGCTGGGAAGATCGTAACCATCGAAACGCACGCAGATCTCCGGCTTCGAACTGCCGCTGGGCAGGCCGCGGACCCACACCGAAATGCAGGCGTCCGGGCGCTTTCGTATCAGATTGCGTTCCCACGTCTTGCCATCCATGGCCTCGTTGATCTCGAACTCTCGTGAATTTTGCGACGCTAGCGTGCGCTGTCGCCGCTGCTCCTGGTTCACGTCCAGCCCCAACAGAATCCTGTTGCTGTACGCGCTATCCCGAACGCGAAGCCTGACCTCCTGCCATCCCGCCTGCAAACCGAGCGGCAGCTTGAAGACCGTCTCCCAGCCTCCCGGCCCTGCGGACACCACCTTGACGGGGCGTGAGCCGTAACCGCCCACCTCCGGAAAGACATCGTCCGCCGTTAAGCCGGCGCCACTGTCCATAAACCAAAGCGACACGTACTCGTCTTTGGATGACGAGAACGCCAGGTCGAGCGACATCGCGTTCTCCATGCTGACAATGTACGGAGCCGGTCCCGTGCCTTCGCTGCTGGCCCAGGTTCGAAAACAACTGACGTGCGCGCGATCACCCAACATGCCCTCGAACCGGACCCGTGCGAATCCGGCGGTCCGGCACATCGACAGCAGGCAAGCCAGGTTGGGAGCAACCCAGTTGTCGAACTGCCCGCACAGCTCCGTGGTCTCATAAAACTCCATCAGCGGGACTGCGTCGGGCTTGTAGCCATCATTGAGCACCACCGACTCAACACACACCAGGTCCGTACTCATCGCGCAAACCCGTTCGAGAGCCAGCATCGGATGCTTCAGATGATAGAGCACGCCCAGAAACAAGACGATGTCGAAAACACCCAGATCCGAAGGCCGCAAATCGCATACATCCGCCACGTGGTACTCGATTTTGGAACCCAGCAATTCGCGCGCTTGCAGAAGCTTTTCATTGCGGATCGCATCCACAGCCACTACCGACGCGCCTCGTTTCTCCATCTCGAAGCTGAACCAGCCATCCCAGGCGCCGATGTCGAGAACGCGCTTGCCACGAAGATCCTCCGGTATAGGGAATTGCCGCAAGCGCAGACGTTGCTGCGCCAGGCTCTGAATGCCTTGAATCACGTCACCGTTCGGCAGTTCAATGCTGTGATACCAGCCCAGCGCATTCATCTGGGTGATGAGCTGTTGTATCTTTTCGGTATCGCCGGCGTCGCGTGCCTTCATGCTCTATAGCTTTTCCACTTCAATGCTCGCCCTCAGATTAGCGACTCCCGCCGTGTATCTCGAATCCGTCACCACAAACGCCAGCGCGTTATCGATCCAATCGTGCGCAGTTCCATCCGGATCGTGCGAGGCGGCCGTCAATGTGTACTCGCCGGGGCACAAGTCGCACCGAAACCGGAATACCGCCTGCATCCGGTCACCGGCTATGAAGCTACCTGTCTTTATGTTCTCGAGCTCCGTATTGGTTCCGTAAACAGCCAGGCCGATGCGAGTGCGGATCAGTATTCCGATTACTGGCTCTTCCACCGGCCCGAGGTAGCGCACGAGCACGCGAACGGAAACTTGTTCGCCGCTTCTCCAGATCATGGTCGATTGCCCTGCTTCGCCGAGCGTGTCGAGAGACAAAATCTCGGCGCGCCCATCTCCTCGCTGCAGCGACCGGCGGACCGGGCTCGGCTGGGTCTCGCCCCAGGAGCGAAATTTTCTAGCGACGCGATCCTGGTACGCATCGAAAACTTCGCCCGGATCCCCGCGGCCGCCGAGCGCGCCCGCATCCAGCCACCAAACTTCGTCGCACAGCCGCCGAAGTAGATCTGCTTCATGAGACGCGATCAGCACCGTAGTTCCTTCGCTTCGCAGTCGATCGATCCCCACCAGAGCTTTGGCCCGCGCCAGCGCGTCCTGCTGCGCCAGCGAATGTTCCATCACAAGCAAGCCGACCGGAGACAAATCGAGCGCATCGCTGGGACCGAGGTAGCGCCGGGCGCCTTCGCAGATTACCTCCCCGGCCAACGGCTTTTCGAGTCCCGCAGCCAAGCGTAGCAGTGCGATTTTTCCGGCGCCCTTCTCACCGATCACGCCGATGACCGCGCCACTAGGAGCCGCCACCGTCAGATTGGACAGCGGCGGAAAGCGCGCGCCGCGAAATTCAATCGCCATGCTAGATAGAATAACGCTTGGTCCTCGCGCTGCTCGTCACTCTCAGCTTTCCGCAGACCGGCACGGTTCATCTGGCACCCGGTTCGATTGAAGTTTCCTCCGAGCTTCGGCTGTCCGCGGGTACTCACGATCTCGTCATCTCCGGCGATCATACAGTCTTGCGCGCGTCCACGACGTTTCACGGCCGAGCGATTTTGAGTTGCCGGGGTTGCCGCCACGTGACCTTCCGTAACTTCGCCATCGACGGCAATCGCGCGTCGCTAGAAAAGCCTCTGCCATTACCGGATGGCGACAAAACCTTTGCGAGTTTCTATCCGAATAACGGCATTCTCATCGAAGAGGCCGACGGCGTGGCTATGGACCATGTCGATTTCACAAGCATCGCTAATTTCGCCATTCTGGTGAATCACTCGCACGACGTGTTCCTGAATCACATCTCGGTTGAAAACAGCGGCTCGCGAAATGCAAAGCGTCGGAACAATACTTCCGGCGGAATCCTGCTGGAGCAGGGGACAGACGCCTTCATAGTCGCCGATTCGGTTTTCCGCAACATCCGTGGCAACGCCGTGTGGACGCATTCCTACAACGAATCGCCGCGCAACCGGGGCGGGAAGATAGCCAATAACAAGTTCTTCGAGATCGGGCGCGACGCGATTCAGGTCGGACACGCGACCGAAGTCGTGGTGGTGGGGAATACCGGCGACCACATCGGATTTCCGGTGGACCTAGTGGACGTGGATGGGCTCGGAATTCCGGTCGGCATCGATACGGGTGGAAACGTCGATCACTCCAGCTACGAAGGCAACCACTTCGAAGAGATCAACGGCAAATGCATCGACCTGGACGGATTTCACGATGGCGTGGTCCGCTCCAATTCGTGCATCAACCGGGGCAAGCCCGAAGATTACCCCTACGGCAATTTCGGAATCGCCATCAACAACGCCAACGCAGGAATGCATTCGCAAAACATCCTCATCGAGAACAATCAGCTCGAAGGCATGAAATTCGGCGGCATCTTCGCGCTTGGCGAGGGGCACAGGATCATCAACAACCACATGCTGCACCTTAATACCGCGCACTGCAACGAGACGCACGCGAAATTCGGCTGCCTTGCGATCGCCGGCGAGCCAGGCTTTCTAGAAAGCGGCATCTATCTCGCGAAGGGCGGGGAACGGCCCGGGCCGGCGCGAAACATTATCATTCAAGGCAACGTCATCAGCGGCTACAAAATGAAAGCGCGTTGCATCGAGGCGGCGCCGAGCGTCAAGCTAGCGGACAATATCATCAAAGGCAACCGGTGCGTGGATGAGTGACGAACCAACCCGCGTCTCCGAGCGGATGCGGTCAGAGTGGAACGACCGCGCGCGCGAAGATCCGCATTACTACGTTGCCTTTGGCGGGCGCGATCAGGACGAAGAGAGTTTTCTCGCGACTGCCGCCGATGTCCTGCGCTTGTTGGAGGGCGAACTCCGGCGATTGCCTCCGCTTGCTAACGCGCGCGGCTCGGAAACGGCGCCTCATAACCCGCGAACGCCCATACCGAGCCGCGACCGTCAGGAAGCGGTCCCCAAATACCGCCGCGCTCTCGAAATCGGCTGCGGACCCGGTCGCCTGATGAAGCCGCTCAGCCGGCACTTCACCGAGATCCACGGTGTGGATGTCTCCGACGAAATGATCCGGCTCGCGCGCGAGCGTCTGCGCGATATCCCGCATGCTCACGTGCACGCCACCAATGGCGCCAGCCTGGCGCAATTCGCGGACCAGTCGTTCGACTTCGTTTATTCCTACGCCGTGTTCCAGCATATTCCCAGCCGCACTGTCGTCCTCGAATATATGAACGAGGTCAGCCGCGTGCTCAAGCCGGGCGGCATCTTTCGAGGACAATTTAATGGGCTTCCACACTCGGGAGCGCCAGATACCTGGTCCGGCGTCACGTTCTCTGGCCCTGACATCCGCGGTTTTACGCGAGAGAAAGGACTCCAGCTCCTGGCGTTGGAAGACGTCCAAACGCAATATATGTGGACCACCTGGCGGCGCCGACCCCCGAGCCCGGCCGTCCAATCGGGCGTGCCGCTCATCAAGGGCATCACCAACGCCCACTCCTACGAACCGGTGGCGCCGAAACGTGAACGTCACGCCGCAATTTCGATCTGGATGGAGAACCTGCCGGACGAGTGCGATCTGAACAACCTCGAAGTGCTCGTCGAAGGCGCACCGGCCGATCCCTACTTCATCGGCTGGCCCATCGCCGAAGGCGTCCGCCAAGTGAATGCGTGGCTGCCGGAGGGCATGCGCACTGGACTGCTGCCGGTAGAACTTCGTCTGAAGGGCGAACGCCTCTGCAGGCCGGGGACGGTTCGTGTAATTCCGGCGGGGCCCCTGGTTCCCCGAATCATCTCCATCAGCGATGGATTCAACTTGCTGGAAAAAAACGCCTCGAGCAGCGGCGTCTTGAAAATCCAGCTCGAAGAGATCACCTCGCCCGACTCGCTCGCGATAACCATAGGCGACCGTCCGGTGGATTGGCTCGAGATCAAATGCATCGACCCGCGTGCCCCACGGCACGAGTTGAATCTACGGGTTCCCGAGGGTTTGCCTCCCGGCCGCCATAGGCTTCTCATCCGGGTTGGCCGCTGGCAGATCCCCGCGGATATCGACGTTTCGCTGAGCAATTGAGGCTCCGAAAGTACGTTCTTCGTAAGGCGCTGCACCTTATATAGATATAGTTCTTGACGACCCGCTATATATTGCGGCATTATTACAGTCAGCCTCCGAGCCTGCTACCAATCCGAGAAGTACCGGGGGAGACCAAAATAGAGGGAGAATAGAAGATGGGGCAGTTGAGCGTCAACCTAAGTAGTAAGGTTCCAGAATTGCAAAAAATCAACAAAAAGGCACTCGCCATTCCGCAACGGGCGGGAGTGCGCTTTCCAAAACACTTCACCCAGAAGCTCGAGGCCGGACAGACGCCCTACGACGAGATCGCATGGGAGCTGCGGACTGCCGTCATCGCGAATGACAAAGGTGCAATCATATTCGAACAAAACGACGTAGAGGTTCCGGCCGACTGGTCCCAAACGGCCACCAACATCGTCGTCAGCAAATATTTCTACGGCAAAATGGGCTCGCCCGAGCGCGAGAGCAGCGTGCGCGAGTTGGTGCATCGGGTGGTGGACACGATCGCGGATTGGGGCAAGGCCGATCGCTATTTCAGAACGGAAGAGGACGCCGAGAATTTCCGCAACGAGCTCGCCCACCTGATGCTGACCCAGAAGGCGTGCTTCAACTCGCCGGTCTGGTTTAACGTGGGAGTCGCCGAGTCGCGGGGCTATGGTTTTTATTACGACGAGTCGAGCGACAACATACATAAGTTGAAGAAGGGCGAATCGCGTCCGCAATGCTCGGCCTGTTTCATCAACTCGGTGAAGGATTCGCTCGAATCGATTCTGGATCTGGCCAAGACCGAGGGTATGCTGTTCAAGTGGGGCTCGGGTACCGGCACTAATCTTTCGCCGTTGCGCGAAGAGAACGGCCCGCTGGCGGGTGGAGGCTCGGCTTCGGGACCACTCAGCTTCATGAAGGGATTCGACGCCTTCGCGGGCGTTATCAAATCGGGCGGTAAGACGCGGCGCGCGGCGAAGATGGTGATCCTGAATGTCGATCATCCGGATATCGAGCAGTTTGTCTGGTGCAAGGCCAAGGAAGAGAAGAAGGCCCACACGCTCATCGACGCGGGCTACGATGCGACGCTGGATGGCGAAGCGTACGGCTCCATCTTTTTCCAGAACGCCAACAACTCGGTGCGGGTAACCGACGAGTTCATGGAGAAGGTTGCGTCCGATGGCGACTGGTGGACCCGCTCGGTGGCCGATGGCCAGCCCAAGAAGCGTTATAACGCTAAAGACCTAATGCGCCAGATCGCCGAAGCGACCCATCAGTGCGGCGATCCGGGTATGCAGTTCGACACCACCATCAATCGCTGGCATACGTCGAAAGCGACCGCGCGGATCAATGCGTCGAATCCATGCTCGGAGTACATGTTCCTGGATGATTCGGCCTGCAATTTAGCGTCGCTGAACCTGATGAAGTTCGTCGGGCCGGGCGGGGAGTTCGATGTGGAAGCTTTCCGTCACGCCTGCGACACCGTAACTCTGGCGCAGGAGATCATCGTCGACAACGCCAGCTATCCCACGGAGAAGATCGCCCGCAATTCGCACGATTTCCGGCCGCTGGGCCTGGGCTACGCCAACCTGGGCGCGCTGCTGATGTCGATGGGCATTCCTTACGACAGCCCGCAGGGGCGCGACTGGGCCGGCGCGATCACGGCCGTTATGTGCGGCCAGGCTTATCTGACCAGCGCGCGGATCGCGGAAGCGGTCGGGCCATGTCCCGGCTATGCGGTGAACGAAGAGCCGTTTCTGGATGTGATCCTGATGCACGGCAGGGCGGTCAGCGGCATCGACAGCAAGCGCGTTCCGGCGGATTTGTATGGGGCGGCTGTCGAATGTTGGAACAGCGCATATGGCCTGGGCGAACGGGTCGGTTTCCGCAACGCGCAGACCACCGTGCTCGCGCCCACCGGCACCATCGGCTTCATGATGGATTGCGACACCACGGGTATCGAGCCCGATCTGGCGCTGGTGAAGTACAAGAAACTGGTGGGCGGCGGGATCATCAAGATCGTCAACAACACGGTGCCGCAGGCGCTGATCAAGCTCGGCTATAGCCCGGAGCAGGTGGAGATGATCGTTACGCACATCGACGCCACCGGGACCATCGAAGGCGCGCCAGGCCTGAAGGACGAGCATCTGCCGGTGTTCGATTGCAGCTTCCGGCCGCAGAACGGCAAGCGGTCCATCCATTACATGGGCCATGTGCGCATGATGGCCGCGGTGCAGCCGTTCATCTCGGGCGCCATTTCGAAAACCATCAACATGCCCGAAGAATGCACGGTGGAAGAGATCATGGACGCCTACATGGAGAGCTGGCGGCTGGGTTTGAAGGCCGTGGCCATATATCGCGACGGATCGAAGAAGGCGCAGCCTTTGAGTTCGGGCACGGGCAAAGGCGAGAAGAAGACGAGCGCGACCTCGACTGCCGTTGCGGCGGCACCTGTTGAGAAGATCGTCTATCGGCCCGTGCGCCGCAAGCTGCCCGATGAGCGGCAGTCTCTTACGCACAAATTTTCGATCGGCGGGCACGAGGGCTACATCACGGTGGGACTGTACGAGGACGGTACGCCGGGCGAAGTTTTCATCTCGATGGCCAAGGAAGGTTCCACCATCAGCGGTCTGATGGACAGCTTCGCCACCAGCATCAGCTACGCGCTGCAGTACGGCGTGCCGCTGAAGTTTTTCGTCGACAAGTTCAGCCACGTGCGCTTCGAGCCGAGCGGCTGGACGGGGAATCCGCATGTGCCGTACGCGAAGTCCATCATGGATTACATCTTCCGCTGGATGGGCACCAAGTTTCTGGGACCGGAGTACGCGATCAGCGAGGCGGGCAACGCGCAGGTGCTGCGTCCGACCGAGCCCGAGCCGCAACAGGCGCTGCCGTTTGATCCATCGGTGAGCGATGCGCCGCTGTGTTCGGAATGCGGAGGCCTGATGACGCGCAACGGGAGTTGCTACAAGTGCGAGAACTGCGGCGGAACGAGCGGGTGTAGTTAGCCGCGGCTAGCGCAAGATTTCGGTGGGAGGTTTATCCTCCATGCTTCAGGGCGGCCTGCCAAAGGCCGCCTTTTTTCGGAGCAGACGCCGTGAGCCATCGAGAACACCAGCAGTATTTCATAGAATGCGATGACGCCTTCATCGTGAATTTGGTATCTTTACTCACAGTAAAAATATTTGACAAGAGAACAGAACAGCAGTATTCTGTCTTTGGCTAGATGCTCATCATCTACCGGCTCTTTGAGAACTGAATGGTTGTTGCCGAGTAGCAGGGGTGTTGTGTTGGCCCTTCTTCTTTATCGGGGAGGGTCGGTCCCTTTTGTGGGACCTATCGGCGGCGACAAGAAGTAGGAAACAAGATACCCGACGCATGACGGTCGACTTGTACTTACTACTGTGCTCGCTGGCCAAAACGTAGTACGTTCCCAGTGCTCTGTATTAAGCAACGGGACTGCTTCGCGCATTCTGGATGTAGTCTGTGGGTCTCAAGTTGTGCCGTTCCTCCTCTGCTGCGTTTGTCGGGACTGCACGCATCAGAAAGGAGGCGTGCTTCTGATGAGTAAAGCAACAATTAATTTACTCAAAGACTGTGCGAAGGATCTCCGTGAGGTTCGAGCGCAGTTGCCTAACAACCTTGAGCCCAGCGTCATCGAGTTGTTCGAAAGCGTCGTCGGACGCCTCGAACGGTGTGAGACGGTGGTGAATGATAGGGCGGCGCTGATGGCGCTTGTCGATGATGGCCTGCAACTTGCGGGCCGTCTAGGTGAGGCAGCGTTAGTGATCGCCGAAATTGTCAAACATTATCGTGGGTGATGCGACAGACTACAGTTCCACTCCTGGTTGACGGAATCGCAATGAATCTAGGAAGATCTATCAAACTTTGTCGAACGAATCTTGGCTTGTCGCAAGAGGAGCTAGCCAGCAAAATCGGCAAATCGGTGTCTTATATCTCCCTCATCGAACAGGGAAAACGCGACCCAGCGATCTCGACCGTTGAAGAAATTGCGCGGGCGCTAGGTGTTCCTCTAAGCCTGTTAACCTTCTTAGCGGCTGAACCGGGTGACTTGAAGGGCGTGCCTGGGGATGTGCGCGACAAGCTGGCAGGAATTGCTTTCAAGTTACTCAATGCAAAACAAAGAGCCTGAACGTCCAATCTATCCTTTCTCTCCAATCGGCAGCACTATCGCGCTGGCGAGAATGTTGCATTGTTCCATCGAGGAACTCAAGCGCGTTGAATCGATCGCGGACGATTTGTACCGAGAAGTCAATCGGCCCAGGAAAGACGGCACTGTTCGGGTATGTTATGACGCGATGCCGCCCCTGAAGGCGATGCAGGCCCGTATTCAATGCTTAATCTTGAAGCGTGTCAAATATCCGTCTTATCTCATGAGTGGGCTGGCCGGCAGAGACTACGTGCGAAACGCCCATGTGCATACTGGTGCACGTGTGATGATCAACGAGGATATAGCGAAATTCTTTCCGTCAACGTCTTCCTCCATAGTGTTCGACATATGGAAATATTTTTTTCACTTTCCATTGGAAGTGCCCCGAACGCTGGCTCGACTAACGACGCTCCGAGGCGAACTTCCCCAAGGGGCAAAGACTAGTAGCTATCTTGCCAATCTCGTGTTCTGGGCATGCGAGCCTGACCTGGTTGCCAAACTGCGGTCGATGGGCTTTGACTATACCCGCTACATCGACGATATGACAATCTCTTCGAAGACTGATAAAACGGCGGAGGAACTTAACCATGCACTATCACTGCTGGCATCAATGGTCAACCGGTATGGGCTTAGGCTCAAGAGGTCCAAGCACAGCTTGGTTTATGCGGGGCAGCGCATGGAAGTAACCGGCCTAGCGGTTGGTAGCAACAGCGCCGGTTTGGGACACGCAAAGAAGAACCGCATTCGGGCCATGGTTCATAGCTGCGAAATTGAAGCGCGATGCGGCTCGGTATCCGACGGACGCTCGGTCATGAATTTGAGAGCCGTCGCATCGCTCGTGGGTCAGTATACACGGCTCCATCCCAACAAAGGCCATGCCCTTAGGTTGCGCTTGGAGGCAATTCAGCAACGTTGGCAAACGGCGTAGCCGAGACAAGCCTCGGGGGCGCCTTGAAAAAACGCAACCGTTCCATCGTGTTGGCTGCGTCGAACTTCAAAGAGGCACGGCCTCTTGCAGGACGCGGTCGCGGATCAGCGGATTTAAGCCCTTCTCCGTAACGACCTCGACGGGTCTTCCTAGAAGGTCCTGCAGGTCGACAATCAGGCCGGCCGGAAACCAGGAGCTGGTGACCGGGCCTGCGTCTATCAAGAAGTCCACGTCGCTCTCCGCGCGCGTCTCACCCCTGGCCACGGAACCGAACACACGAATGTTCGTGGCACCATGCTTGGCTGCGATCCGGGGAATTTCGGCGCGCTTCGCCCGGATCAATTGAGATGGATCCAGTGGTTGCTCCACTTGTCTATATTCCTCCATCCTTCAGGGCGGCCTGCCACCCAAGTCTAACCCTACGCCGCCTTCAGCTCATTTGAGATGCGCCGGCTGCGGTAGTTTTATCAGGGGCTAGGCGCGCTTGAAGCAGCGCTTGGCGGCTCCAAATCACGACCTGTAAGGGTGTAAATGCCTAGAAACCGGACCGTCGCGATGGCGTCCACCGAAACGTGCATCCACATGCCGTTTACGGCGGCGAATTGGACGGTGATGTTGATGTCCTTGATCCAGAAAGAGGGACTCTTGAGCGGGACTCCAACAATCTGCCGGATGTGGTAGGTCTTGGCATCCACCCAGATGTCGCCCAGGAGCAGGCCCTTTTCCTTGCGCTTGGGAATGATGTGCAGCACGTACTCAGGAACCACTCCCAAGTTTTGCTCGCGCAGGAAGACGAAGTCATAATTGGATCGACTGATGTCGCCCTTATGGCCTTCCGTGGCAGAAGCTATTTCCTGTTCCAAAAGGGCGGTTACGATCTTCTCACCTCTCGGGTTTCCCTGCTCTTCGGTGATTTTGAATGTTTTGATGTCAGGGGGAGTGAAGCTGATTTGAGCGGTTACTTCCGAGGAAGGCTTGGGGTCGTCGGCCCGGAATACCTTATACTGCCACGTCACTTCGTAGGGGCGAGCGAGGGCCGGGTTCTGCTCCTCGGTTCGCTCCAAAGAATCCAGAATCAAGTCCAGATTCGGCAGACTTGCCTTTAATTCCTGCGCGTTTAACGAATAAGAAAACACCCATGCCGTTGCCAACAGAGCAATCGGCCGGTATCGCTTCGCTGTCGTCCAAGCACTCCGGACCCTGGCGAATATATTAAATGTGCCGCAGCGCATTCAATCCCCTGTCACAGCTTCGCCGGGTCTTCCGAGTGGATTCCGAAGGTGGTCCGCACCGCGACTTACTGAGCTTCACCCCTAGTTCTTATCTTAACCTTGGTCGGCTGGGGTGGGCTAGTTTCGCAGGTAGTGGTCGATGGACGCGGCGGCATTCCGGCCTTCGGCGATCGCCCACACCACTAGCGATTGGCCACGGCGCAGGTCGCCGGCAGCAAAGACTCCCGGCGACGAGGTCATGTAGCCGGCGTCGGTCGCGACATTTCCGCGCGCGTCTAAATTCACGCTCAGTTGCTCGATGATCCCGCCGCGCACCGGCCCGGTGAATCCCATGGCCAGCAGCACTAGGTCGGCATCCATCGCGAATTCGGTGCCGGGAATCGGCTCGAACTTAGGCGCTGGTCCCACACGAACCGCGTGCAGTTTGCGCACCCGCCCGCGCTCGTCGCCGCTAAACGACGTGGTCGCGAGGCTCCAATCGCGAATCCCACCTTCTTCGTGTGCGCTTTCCGCTCTGAGCTGCAGCGGCCACAAGGGCCAGGGCGTCTGGGGCGAGCGCTCGTTCGGCGGCATTGGCATAATCTCGAACTGATGCACCGACATCGGTTTCTGGCGATGCGATGTACCCAGGCAATCCGCGCCCGTGTCTCCTCCGCCGATGATCACCACGCGCTTGCCGGTGGCGAGAATCTGGTTGGGAACCGTATCGTCCGCGCACAGCCGGTTCTGCTGCGGAAGAAACTCCATGGCGAAATGGATGCCCTTCAACTCCCGGCCCGGAACCCTTAGGTCGCGAGGCTGCTCGGCGCCGCCCGATAGCAGGATCGCATTAAAATCTTCGCGCAGCTCCTCACCAGGAATTGCTTCGCCGACATGGACGTTGGTGCGGAACTCGACGCCCTCGGCAATCATCTGCTTGAGCCGCCGGTCGAGCACCCATTTTTCCATCTTGAACTCGGGGATGCCGTAGCGCAGCAGCCCGCCGACGCGGTCAGCTTTCTCGAACACCGTTACCGAATGCCCGGCGCGATTCAATTGCTGAGCCGCGGCGAGCCCCGCTGGTCCCGAGCCGACGATGGCCACGCGCTTGCCGGTTCGCTCGATAGGCGGTTCCGGCCGAATCCAACCTTCGCGAAACCCATGCTCGATGATCTGTTTTTCGATGACCTTGATCGCTACCGGCGGCTCGTTGATGCCCAGCACGCACGCGGCTTCGCACGGCGCCGGGCAGATGCGGCCGGTGAACTCCGGAAAATTGTTGGTGGCGTGCAGCGCGCGGATCGCCTCGCGCCAGTGGTCGCGGTACACCAGATCGTTCCAATCCGGAATCACATTGTTCAGCGGACAGCCGTTGTGGCAAAACGGCACACCGCAATCCATGCAACGCGCGCCCTGGGTTTGAACTTTCTCGTCGGGGAAATCCTGGTAAACCTCGAACCAGTCATTGACACGTTCGGCGACCGCGCGGCGCTGCGGAAGCTCGCGCGTGTGTTCGAGGAAGCCCGTGATTTTACCCATGGGCGGCCTCTTGCCTCTCGGCAGGTTGTGCGATGTGCGCCGCCGGTCGTGGGATAAACTTTGGAATTCCGAGCACCCGCTTGTATTCGTGCGGGAAAATCTTGACGAACTTCGGAACCATTTCGTTCCAGTTTTCGAGTATCCACTGTCCGCGCGGGCTATTGGTCGCCTCTACATGCTTTTCGATCAAGTTCTGAACGGTCCGCATATCGGCCGGGTCCTCCAGTGGCTCCAGATCCACGCTGGCGCGGTTGCACAGTACGCTCGAGAATTCGCCGGTCTCATCGAGTACATATGCGATGCCGCCGGTCATCCCCGCCGCGAAGTTGCGTCCGGCGCGCCCGAGCACCACTACCAGCCCCTTGGTCATGTACTCGCAGCCATGATCGCCGACGCTCTCGACCACCGCCGTCGCGCCCGAATTGCGGACCGCGAATCGCTCGCCCGCCATGCCGTTGAAATAAGCCTCGCCGCTGGTCGCGCCGTACAGCACGACGTTACCGACCAGCATGTTTTCTTCCGGTAAGAATGTGGATGTTCGCGGGGGATAGACGATCAGCTTGCCTCCGGAGAGCCCTTTGCCGACATAATCATTGGCATCGCCTTCGAGCGTGAGCGTGACGCCTTTGGCCAGAAAAGCCCCGAAGCTTTGTCCCGCCGAGCCGTTGAAATCGAAACGGATGGTGTCATCCGGCAGACCGGCCGATCCATAGCGCCGCGCGATTTCGCCCGACAGCATGGCGCCGACAGTGCGATGCACGTTGCGGATCGGCATCTTGAATTCCACGCGATTGCCGTGCTCGAGCGCCTTGCGCGCATGATCGATCAGCTTGTAATCCAGCGCCTGCTCGAGCCCGTGATCCTGCGCGATCGTGCAGCGCCGGCCGACTCGACGCGGCACCTGCGGGTTATAGAGAATGCTCGAAAAATCCAGCCCGCGCGCCTTCCAATGATCGATGGCCTTGCGCATTTCAATGCGGTCCACTCGCCCGACCATCTCATCCATGGAACGGAACCCCAGCTTGGACATCCACTGGCGCACCTCTTCGGCGATAAAGAAGAAGAAGTTGATGACGTTTTCCGGCTGGCCCTGGAATTTCTTGCGCAGCGCCGGGTCCTGCGTCGCGATTCCCACCGGACAGGTATTCAGATGGCACTTGCGCATCATGATGCAGCCCATCGACACTAGAGGAGCGGTGGAAAATCCAAACTCCTCAGCGCCCAGCAGAGCAGCGATGGTGACGTCGCGACCGGTCTGAAGTTTTCCGTCGGTCTGGACGCGGATGCGGCTGCGCAGATCGTTCATCACCAGCACTTGCTGTGTTTCGGCCAGGCCCAATTCCCAGGGAACGCCGGCGTGTTTGATGGAAGTGAGCGGCGATGCTCCCGTGCCGCCGTCGTGGCCGCTGATAAGCACCAGGTCGGCATGCGCTTTTGCGACGCCCGCGGCCACCGTTCCCACGCCCACTTCGGCCACTAGCTTTACCGAAATGCGCGCCTTGGGATTGGCATTCTTCAAGTCGTAAATGAGCTGCGCCAGATCCTCGATCGAGTAAATGTCGTGATGCGGCGGCGGCGAGATCAATTGCACGCCGGGAATCGAATGCCGCACTCGTGCGATCGTTTCGTCGACCTTGTGGCCGGGCAACTGACCGCCTTCGCCAGGCTTCGCCCCTTGAGCGATCTTGATCTGCA
>Ga0073928_10003193_pt1 | contig 26325 bp, 26 predicted proteins | sample PaiPotPPA55metaG_FD_76969 | JGI IMG/M metagenome (GOLD analysis project Ga0073928, IMG submission 76969) | Iron sulfur acid spring bacterial and archeal communities from Banff, Canada, to study Microbial Dark Matter (Phase II) - Paint Pots PPA... ...
CTAGTCGGACCTCGCCGTGACATTTAGCCCTCGCTGGCAGCAAGGGCTAAACTGGCCCTGTTCGTCAAAACAGGACGCCCGTTTGCTTAAATATTCGTTTCTTCAGCAGCAGAAGTGCCGCCATTTCGAAACCTAGCCACCACTTTAATCTTCAAACGCCCGCGCTTTGCCTACACAGGATGTAGCGACTAGTCGAAAACTAGAAATTTAGCCCTAGCAGGTTGCTAGGGCTAAATCTCGTCAACCCGGAAATGTCTTCTTGCAATCAGCTTCGAGGCGTTCGCAAATCCATCGTTATCGAATGCCTGGGTCTTCATCGGGAGCTGACGTAGGGGCTAACAAAAGCAACGCCGAGTTGGCCTCCTGAGAGGTTCCGGGACGCTGATCGGACTTCGACATCACCGAAGCGCCGCTATCAAATCGGACGCGGTAGACCTGCAGATTCTCCATGACGCGCTGAACATAGTTGCGCGTTTCGGAGAGCGGAATGCGCTCCACCCAATCGATCGCGTCCACATTGGGATCGCGCGGATCGCCGTACAGCTTTACCCAATCGCGAACGCGACCCCGGCCGGCGTTATAGCCGGCAAAGGTCATGATGTGAGAGCCAGTGTATTCCTTCAACAATGCGCTGAGTTCAGCGGCGCCCATCTGCGTATTGTAGACTGGGTCAGAGACCATCCGGTCCCAGTCATAGGCCACGCCGAATCGCCTGGCGGTGTCGCGTCCGGCTTCCGGCGTGACCTGCATCAGGCCGACCGCATTGGCCGGCGACTTGTCACGCTGGTCGAATGCGCTTTCGGTGCGTGCAACCGAATAGATGACGCTGCGCTCGATCTCGGGACCGATCGGGCTGTGCTGCGGAATTCCGATCGTCGGGAACGCGTAGTTGTCGAACGGGAGGCCGCGGGCAAGTGCCGGCTTGCCTATCTGCAGCATGGCGCGCGCATCGTTGCGGCGGCCGGTTAGCTCAGCGAGCGCGACCAGCACCGCCACGTCAGTGCTCTCTTCGGCGAGGTCAGCGACAAAATACAGAATGACGCCGCGTTCGCCGAGCGCATAGAGAATATCCGCAGCGCGTACGCGTTCGTCCGCGAGCGTTACGTCATCAATGGGGTTAGCCGGCACCGATACCCGCAGCTCAATTCTGTCGAGGCCGAGCCTGGCGCGTGCGAGCTGTCCGTAATAGGCGGTGGGATAGCGGGCGGCAGCCTCATAGCTGGCGCGCATTGCGTCCTTCTCGCCAATCGCTTCAGCAACGCGGGCTCGCCAGTAATTCGCCCGCGCCAGCACAATCGGATTGGCCGAGCCGTCGTCTATATGGGCGAAATGCCCCCGCGCCGTGGCCGGATCATTGCGGTAGCGCAAGGCGATCCAGCCGCACATGAAATGGAAGTCCGCCCGGTAATGTTCGCTGGCCGGCAGGGCAGCATCGCGCACGACATGGTAGGCGGCTTCGGATTTACCCTGATCGAGTAACTTGCGAGCGAGACCGCGCCGTTCGCGCCACCATTCGTCGGTATCCTGCAGCGCCATACCCTCTGTGGCTGCCGAGAGCACGAGACGCGTTGCCTCGTCGATCCGGTCGTGACGCACCATCCAGCGCACGCGGCAAAGCGTGTAACCGAGATCGATGCGGGCCTCGGCCGGAACGTCGTTAAGCAAATCGAGCGCCTTGTCGGCGCTGCCCGCCGCACAGGCCTTCACGATCGCGAGTTCATCGCTGCCGAGGCGCTGAGCGGCGCGCCTGGCGCCCGCGAGATCCTTGGCTCCGATGCGCTTGTCCAGGCGCGCGCGATGATCCTCGCGCGTCAGCAGATCGCGGAACAGCTCCATCGCATCGGCCTCGAAGCGCTCGGACAATTCATCCGATCGCCAGGCCTCGCGAACCAAGCGTTCGGCACCGTCACGGTCGCCTTCGGCGAGCAGGACCCGCGCGAGCGCGAAGCGGCCTTTGGCGCTTTTCGGCTGATCGCCTACGAAGCGACGAACGGTGGCGGCGTCATTGCGCTCCTGCCAGAGGCGCGCCTCGGCCCGCTTCCGCATCAGCTCCATGCTCGGCCAACCCGGGTTATCGGCGATGAACGTGGCGTATCGTGTGAAGTTCGAATTGGTCTCGGGATGGCGCAGGATGAACCATTCAACGAGTTTCCGGGCCGCGGGGTCGGCGATTGTTTTCTGTACGGCGGTCGCCTCGCTTGTCTTGGCCTTGCGCGCGAGACCGATCGCATCCCTTACAGCCGCAAGATCGCCCGACAGCGGCGCCGCGTCGGCGGCCAGAGGCAGCACAACACTGGACCGTGTCGATTTGCGTTGTGCCGTGGCGATATGCTTTGCATGTGCGGCTTTCTTCAGCACCGCGCTGCCGTGGTGCCGCACGCCGGTCGCTTCATGGGGCTTCTTCGCCTGCTGAGGCTTATGGCTGGCCCGTGCTGCCGAGTCAGCCGAGCATATGGCGAGCACCAAGGTCAGGAAGCAAGACAGCGGACGTAAGCGCTGGTTCATTCCATGGTCCCCCCGCGAGCGGCTGGAGCTGTTCGGAGGCTAGCACAACGCCCGTTTGCAACTGTCACGTTTTGGCAACAGCGTGGGAAAACCTGACGTCAAGTGGCATGTGCCGTCGGCGGCTGGCAAAAGAGTTCCGGAGACAAATGGGCCGTTCGGAGAATCGAGAATAATGAGCGCGCCCTGCCGAGAAGGAGTCCGGAGTTCAAATGAGAAATCGCTGCCGCTGTTGGGCTCAATTGCCCACAAGCTCATGCGGAGAATATGCAGCTTCGGTCGGTGTGGCGGAGAGAGTGTCCGACGTACTATTGATTGCAGTCGTTCACCACCGTTCGCTGATGATTGAAGTTACCCCTATTCTATAAGCATTTCTTTCCGCCTTTGATTTCTGTCGCTCGTTGCCGTTCACGCCAAGCCGCGTTATATTTGGGGACCAGTTTGGGGACCGGCTTGGGGACCGGGGGAGGGAAAAAATCGATGAAGGGTGGTCTTACGGCTCGGAAGGTGGTCACCGCAAAGCCGGGCAAATACAGCGATGGCGGCAATCTGTATCTAGTCGTCTCACCGAACGGCTCGCGTAAGTGGGTCCTCCGTTTCACGTTGCGAGGCAGAGCAAAAGAAATGGGACTTGGGACCCCTCCCACTGTGTCCCTTGCCGACGCCCGCGAGAAGGCCGCTACGGCGCGGCGGAAGATCGACCAAGGGCTGAACCCTATCGACGAACGAAAGCGCGACAACGGCGTCCCCACGTTCGGCGAAATGGCTGATCAGGTGCGGGAAGCACTGTCAGCGGGTTTCAGAAATGAGAAGCACAGGGCGCAGTGGAAATCGACACTGGCGACCTATGCCGCGCCGTTGCGCAACAAGCCGATGGACACGATCACCACCGATGACGTGCTGGCCGTCCTGAAACCGATCTGGACATTGAAGCCCGAAACGGCCTCGCGAGTGCGCGGTCGAATTGAAAAGGTTCTGGACGCAGCCAAGGCAAAGGGCTTCCGGGAAGGCGAGAACCCAGCGCGGTGGCGCGGCCACCTTGACCACCTATTGCCCCGCCCATCAACGCTTGCACGCGGCCATCATGCTGCAATGCCCTATGACGAAGTAGCTGGGTTTGTCGCAAACCTGCGGGAGCGGGAGGCCATTGCCGCGCTGGCGCTAGAACTCTGCATCCTGACCGCCGCCCGATCAGGTGAAATGCTTGGCATGCGTTGGGAAGAAATCGACCTCGACAAAAAAATCTGGACTGTTCCCGCACATCGGATGAAGGCGGGCCGGGAACATCGGGTGCCATTGTCTAAACGCGCCACCGCGATCCTCGTTAGACTAACTGGCGCGCGTTCGGGGGATTTCGTGTTTCCCGGTCAGCGCCGGGACAAGCCACTGTCTAACATGGCGATGGAAATGATGTTGCGCCGCATGAAGATCGAGAACGCCACCGTTCACGGCTTCCGATCTAGTTTCCGCGATTGGGCGGGGAACGAAACTGGCTATCCGCGCGAATTGATCGAAACCGCGCTGGCTCACATCATCGGCGACAAGGCCGAGCAGGCCTACCGCCGCAGCGACGCGCTGGAGAAGCGGCGCGAGTTGATGGAAGCGTGGGCTGGCTACTGCGAACCGAAGCGATTGGCAAACGTGTTGCCCATGAAGCGCCACTGAGCGAACGCGACCTGCCCTCTCAAAGTTGCTGCAACATGCTAACGGGATAGCCGTACGAGGCTGCGCCTATTCGCGCGTGTTCATGCGCGTCCGTCAGCGGCTTTCTTCATCGCATGACAGCCCCATGTATATGTGGACAACCGCGTGCCCTCCGGTGCGCAAACGCGATTTTCTGGCAGCATCATCCGCACGCGGACACGCGTAGCAAGGGGAAACTCAAGGCAAACTCTTTAACAAGGAGAGTTCGTAATGAAAAATTCCCCCGCCCTCGAACCTGAGGGCCTCTCGATCAACCAAGCCTGCGCAATAGCAGGTATCGGTCGAAGCAAACTGTACGAAGCCATCAAAGACCGCCGCCTTGTGGCCCGCAAAATCGGGGCGCGCACGATCATCCTGCGTTCCGATTTGCAGCAGTTTCTCGCATCCCTTCCCACCGCCGCGTAAGTGACCGGCCCCGCTAGGCTAGTCGCGCGGCCCCTACGAGGGAGTGCGCCATGGTCGTTGATACAGCCGCCGATGACGTTCGCCTTTACGGCAACCATGCCGCACAAATCATTCGAGATTGCGTGCGAAACGTTGCTTTGGCGCGGGGCGAAGAGAAGGTCACTGCTTTTCAGGCAGCCGCAAGGACGATGGCGGATGCTGTAGCGGGGCAGTGGCTACCAAGCGACGTGGTGGCGGACCGGCTTCACGGGATCGCTGTCGCGAATGACTGTTTCGGCATGAGCCATGATGAGGTGCAGAAAATTATCGCTGACGCGATGAACAGGGTGCAGGTACCGAAAGTTGAGACCAGCGCCCCCAAAAAACGACGACTGATCAGCCACCGTGCAAGCGACCTCCCGCCCGAAAAGATCGTATGGGTTTGGCCGGGCCGCGTAGCGGAAGGCAAGCTCATTTTGGTTGGCGGTCCGCCCGGTCTCGGCAAGAGCCTCTTGACGGTGTGCATGGCGGCAACGGTCTCGAATGGCGGCGCTTGGCCTTGCGGCGAAGGATCAACAGTCCCCGGCAGCGTGATCATCATGAGCGCCGAGGATGGTATTCAAGACACGATCATTCCGCGCCTAATTGCGGCGGATGCGAATATGGATTGCATCCATATTGTTGCGGCAGCAACAAAGAGCGATGGCACGGGACGCAAAACATTCAGCTTAAAGACCGATGTCGATCTTTTGGAGCATCTGGCCAAGGAGATCGGCAACGTTCGCCTGATCATCGTTGACCCTATCTCCGCCTACATGGGCGGTTCCGACGGCAATGGTAACGTCGAAACCCGTGAAGTGTTGGAGCCGCTGGCCGATATGGCAAATCGTCTGCGCATCGCAGTGATAGCCGTCACTCACCTCAATAAGGGCAGCAACAGTGGCAACCGGAGTGCCTTGAACCGGTTTGCCGGATCAATCGCGTTCGTCGCGGCGGCGCGCGCTGCATTCGCTGTGATTGAGGACCCAGAAGACGCTGAACGCAGACTGCTGCTGCAAGCCAAGAACAATCTCGGACCACGGTGCAAGGGCCTAGCCTTTCGAGTGGAGCAGCGTCTGATCGCGCAAGACATTCTCTCATCCAACATCATGTTCGAGAGTGATCATGTCAGCCATTCGATTGATGAGGCGCTAACGGCTTCGGAAAATCGCAGTGACAGCGATCAAACAAGCAGCACGGACGAAGCGGCAGAGTTTTTGACCGTCATTCTGGCTGATGGGCCGGTGGAGGTGTTGGAGGTTGAAGCGCAAGCTAGGGGGGCCGGTCTGCTCGCTGACAACCAACGCCTTCGTCAATCCAAGCCGGTCCGCGCCGCTCGAAAAAAGCTAAACGTCACGGCGACGAGAGAAGGTTTTGGACCCGGCGCTCGCTACTTCTTGAGCCTGCCAGACGCCATGTGCGCCCAAAATCACCATGAGCGCCCCATTGCGGGGCGGGGCGCACATGACCATTGAGGGCGCACATGGCGAGCTTACGGATGCAGTGCTTGAACTTGGAATTGCGGCAGCCCGGATGGGCAAAACATGACCGAGTGCGGCAACCAATCATCGGGCAGCGTCGAAGCCGTGCTCGCCGGGGCGGAGCGCGGTCGCAGGAGCTACCGCGCTTTGACAACGCCAGCGCCTATGGTAACAAATGCTTTGCATCCTGAGAGGGCCTGACGGCCCCGCCAACCAGCCTTAGACCGGCAACGGTGGCACGACGATGTGGCCCGCATGGGCAACAGTGGGTCGCCAGTCCTCCAGATGCGTGTGCAATCTTGGAGGATTTTTTTATGCTGCAGTCTCGACGTGGATTTCCGATCGGTGCCGGTGCCGTGCTGACGACGGCGTTTGTCGCGAAAGCCCAGTCGTTTGTTCGTGAGACCCACACGCCTTTACTGACGCCACCTTCCGACGTTCGGCAGACGCTGTATTGGTATATCCCAAAAGCCTCGGAAGCACCGAATTGGCATTTGCCGGAAGGCTCGGCAGCACCGATGCTATACCTCAACAAACCACCGGCCATTACGCCGCCGCCGACTTGGCGCGAGTATTTGGACGGCGTGTGTGCTGATCTTGGCAGGCCTGCTACCTTCCAAAACGTGGACATGTGGCGTCGATATTACGATGTCGATCCTGACAAACTCGACCTGCCGATGGATCCAGTGCAGTGGCGAAGGGACTTCGATTTCGTCTCCGGCCCCTCTGCACGGGCGTTTAGCTTGCTTATGCGCATTCATTTCGGGGGCGAGCTTGGCCGCCACTCGGGCGCTGGAGTACCGCACATCAATTTTAATTCGCCAAGAATAGGCGATCACCGTTTCTTTAGATCTGTCAACGCGAGCGACATGCTCGCGTTGTCCCTCCTGCAGGCGCGGTTAATTGATCTCAAGCTGCCGATCAAGATCGCGAAAGGCGAGTAATGGCTGCCGGGAGGGAAAAGATTTCGGATTGGGACCCACTATTTTCGTTCGTGCTAGGGGAAATTTTATGTCGGTTACTCGACCGACGCCCCGGATGATTGTTTTAATGTCGCCGCGCTGGGGTCAGAGCATGGGGGGGGCATCACCATGGCTGACAACGAAAGTTGGAACGAGCGCAGAAATCAGTTGGCGCGCTATCGAGCGATGGCGCAGGAGACCACCGATCCGCTCGCCGCACGTTTGCTCCACGATATCGTTCTGGATTTAGAAGCCAAGTTGGAGGGATCGCCGCAAAGCGTCGGCCTTGATGCTGCGTGAGCATCGACGCATCCTAAATCAGGGTGTTCTACCCGGCGCAGCGGCGCATTCGGCTCCTGCTTCATGAGAGATATCCGGCAGCGGCCCGCCCGTAGCCCAGATACGTCGCTGCCGATTTCTGATTGCCGATCTGACGGACGCCAACGCATCTCTTGCGGCAATTTTTGCGATTGCCGGGGGGTTAGCTAATTAGCTGTTGTCGGGTCGATCGAATTAAGATTGCGCTGTGTCGGCATCCAATTCGAGGGGATCCTGCGCAGCCTCAAAACGAGGAATGAGATCGGCAGGCAACGCAACCAATTTCGCTGCACGGTTGATTGATGATCCAAAGACTGTAGCCGCGGCGATGTGCTTTGCGAGCAGGGTATAGTCGGACCATATCAAATAGAACATCAGCGGTGGCCGCTCGCCATTCGCCAACAATTGGCTGGAACGTTCACCCGCGCCCTCAGTTAGCCACCAACGTGGGCAAGCGTGACAATCCTTCTAAAATTACGAATAGTGCCTGTCTGCTTATTTGGGTGAACGCCAGCCAATTTGGCGCAATGCGTGAGCCAATTGAGGCCAGCCAAAATAGCAATCGCAAAATCGGTCGCCGCAGTTCCGGTGAAATCGATCACGGTCTCGTCGTGCGGGCGCTGAAACAGGTAAGCGTTCATCATTTCGATTTGCCGGTCCGCACCGATCAGCAACTCAAATTCCGGCCTTGGCACCATCGTCACATATCGCATCGCTTCTAGTCGGGTGTGATCCCAAACGGAGCGAACATCGCCATCCAAATCCGAAGGTGCCCGCTTGCAGGCCGGATAGATCAGTTTGCCATGATCGACCTCATCAAGGTATCGAGGAACGCGGCTGCGTAATTCTTCAAGGATGACGTGCGGTCCGAAGAACCCGCCGACGCGCCCTTTGTCGGCGGATTTTTCCGTCAACGGCTTTTTTGATCGCCACCAATCAAACAAATGCCTTGCCCTCCGGCTAGGCGATGAAAATCAGGAGCAAACCCAGATAATCGCTACCGCCATCGGCAAGCCCAAGGCCAAGGCACAGAAAATCGTTAACGTGAATGCGGAAAGCAAATTTGCCTCAGGCTGCGCCTTGTCCAGTTCAGACATAGCTCTACTCCACGGTTCGGAAAGGCAAAAAGCCGTCACCGGGACGAAACGCTGACGGCTTCTCGCTCGCACACGCGTGTCCAGAAAGGACGAGAGAACAGTGCTTGGACATGGTTAACGGAGTATTAACGGCGCAGGATGGACCTAAAATATGCGGGCCGAAGCCACACATTACCGATAGTGCGACCCGCGACCGTTGATCGCCTCACCGTCGCGCCTGACCGGATATCTTTGCCGCACTCGGGGGAGGGAAAAATTTCGAATTGGGACCCGCTATTTTCGTTCGTGCTCCTCTATAACCACGCCGATATCCGGCTGATCTACTTCGTTGCACTTTCAGGTCGATCCGCCTTGACACCGCAATGGCGCGAGCCGAGCGGGCTTGGCGCATTTTCATGGGCTGCGTGGTCAAATTTGGGAACGGTCACAACCAAAATACTATCTTTTGACAACCTACTTTGCACTGCCGCAGGGGTCGCAGGATGCGACGGTCGCCGCACATGATCCAGATCAACGCTGCCGCTCGACTGCCACCAAAAGTGGCCCATGGCATTTGACCCAAGACGGCCTTGAGCATCGAAGTTTCCGGGATCGCCACCATCGTTCTCAGCGTGGCCGCGCTCGCCTTCCTCCTGTTTTCCGTTTGGTGAACACAGCGCCTCAATGCACAAAGAGCGCGAGCGCCACGGTCGGCGCGTTCATGCCGATTGCGGACTGCAACTGCCCACCGATCCATGCGCGCGGCCTTACCTCATCTGCCATCACAGGGCGATGGTCGCGACATCGTTATTGCCCTGACCGCTTCAACCGCGCCGTTGGGAGCGGCGACGATCAGGCCCGCAACAGTGCCGGGAGGACGGCACGCCTGACCCGCAATTGTCCTTCGGGACAATTGCACGCCTCGATTTTGTCGCCTTTTATGGGCGTGTGTATCACCCAAGGCCCGATACGCCCTTGGCAACGGTCCCGTAGCTGCCGCCCAGTTGTGGGACTGTTGTTGGGGGGCACGACCAAGTGCGCACCGAAATCATGAATGGCGTCGCGCAAGGACAGGGAGGCGCTCATGGGATCGATGGAAGAGTTCTTCCACTATGCGAACCTGATCTTCGTCAAGCGACAGCTTGCCGATCCGCGCATCACGGACGAACAGCGGCGGATGCTCGCAAGGCTGGTCGCGCTAGAGGAAGCGAAACGCTTTCACGAAAAGGACGACGGTCGCGCTGAACGCTAGTCCGTTGCCTTTCCCAAACTTGCTGGCTATCGCGTCAATTTTCGCTGATCAGTTTTAGCATCGCAGGCGGCTTCGGCCTCGTCGAAAGTTTTAAAGGGCGCTGATCGCGCCACGGCCTTCATAAACCGGACGCCATGACGCCAGATAACCGGCGCGTCCGTGAAAGCCGGGACCGGCAGGGCTTTCATAGCTGATCACGAAAGAATAGCCGTCGCTGTAAGCAACGTGTCCTGCGTTCTCGTTTCAAAGGCTTGATGTAAATCAACGGCGTTAGCGATCATTGGTAAAGCATTCGACTGCTGATAAGGGAGAAAACTACATTCGAGCGGCCAGCGCGGAGCAGTACAGATGAGTGATCTTGTCGCGATCGCATTTCCGACTGAGGCGAAGGCGGAGGAAATTCGTCAGAAATTGATGGCCATGCAGAAGGAGTACCTGATCGATTTAGGTGATGCCGTGATCGCGGTGAAGGACAGCAACGGACATATCAAACTAAATCGAATGATAAACACCACGGCTGCCGATGCGGTTAGTGGCACCTTTTGGGGCGCGCTGATTGACGACAAATGGATGAAGAAGACCGCTGCTGCCGTTCAACCCGGAACCGCAGCGCTCTTTGCACTAGTGCGCAAGTTCACCGCAGATAGAGTGCTTGATGGCCTCAGGGGCGACGGCGGCACGGTGCTAAAGACTTCTCTCGACCACACCAAGGAAGCGGCGTTGCAAGTGGCTCTGGCGGGCGTACAAGCCGCGATACCGGCTTCGCCTCCTGATCTTGCAAAACCGTTCTCGGCTAGCTCACTGATCGAGCCGCTGAGAAGGGCATCGGCGGGGCCTACATAGTTACTTCCGCTTCTCTTTCGTTAATCATGATCGCGCCCGGCCCCGGGTTGGAGGCGGGGACGAAGGTTGTCTCTATGACGCGGGCTGCCATTCCCGACTTTACAATTTCTGTTGCTCGAATAGGCTGCCCACTCATTGGCACCTGCCGGGGGCCTCGATCTTGCCGAATATCAAGCCGGGCGAAACTGAAAGATCGCTGGTAGATCTGGCAGCGACGCCTACCCACGTCCGAGTGACGCTTGCCGTTTCAGCATTGATGCTGGCCGGAATTGCCGCCTTAACCCCCTTCGCACACCAGCAACTTGCAAAAATCGATGCCTTCATACCCTCGTTCGAGGCAACGATATTTGTCACGGATTTCATAACTTCGGTTCTGCTGTTCTCGCAGTTTTCGGTCCATCGAACTCGGGCGCTTCTGGTGTTGGCAAGCGGGTACCTGTTTTCCGCCCTGATCGTCATTCCACATGCTCTTACATTTCCTGGTGCGTTTTCCCCGGAAGGCCTTCTCGGCGCTGGCCTGCAAACGACGGCGTGGCTTTATTGGTTCTGGCACATCGGCTTTCCGGTCACTCTTTTTCTCTACGCATACCTGAACGACGGAAAGCACCCAAACAAATCGATGATCTCGGCGTCATCGGCGATCACTAGAAGTGCCGCGATTGTCGTGGGGGTCGTCTGCGGACTGACCGTGCTTGCCACCGCGGGAAATGAATTCATGCCGCGCCTTTCTCTAGACCGAACGCACCTCCAGCCGCTCAATCACGACCTCGGCATGGTATCGATGGTGATTTGTTTGGCGGCAATTGCAACGCTGTGGGTACGGAGACGTTCGGTGCTTGATCAATGGCTGCTGGTCGTCGCCGTGGCGGCCCTTTCAGAGATTATACTTGCTGTCGCCTTGGTCACCAGCCGCTACAGTCTTGGTTTTTATGCGGGTCGCGCATTTGCTTTGGTTACCTCGACGCTTGTACTGGTGGAGCTGCTCGCCGAGACGATACGGACGCAGTCCCGGCTAATGAGCGCGAATGTGTTGCTGCAGCGTGAACGCCGAAACAAGCTCATAAACATAGAGGCGATGGCCGCTTCTTTGAGCCACGAACTCCGGCAGCCGTTGGGGGCGCTGACGCTGAACACAGAAACCGCGCTCCAGATGCTTGAGGTAGCGTCACCCGATCTTGAGGAACTGCGTTCGATTGCCAGCGACGTTATCCGCGATAGCCAACGTGTGAACCAAACATTGGTTAGCTTCCGCAGTTTATTTGGGAGTGCCGAGCCCCGGCGGGAGCCGCTCGATTTGAACGCTGTTGTCGAAGAGGCCCTTCGTGGCCTTCGTCGCCGCGGCGCACCGGATGAGATCATCATGCAGATCGAACTGACGCCGGATTTGCCGATGGTCCTCGGCGATGGCGGCCAACTGTGTGAGATAGTGATCAATCTGGTCCAGAACGCGATTGAGGCGCTGGCCACCGTGAATAATGACCGTCGATTTCTCAAGGTAAGCACTGGACGCCTGAACCGTGATGCAATTGTCCTGACGGTCGAGGACACTGGGCCGGGCATCGACCCGAGCAAAGTAGGCGTGGTTTTCGACGCGTTCGTTACGACCAAGCCTCGCGGGATGGGATTGGGGCTTGCGATTTGCAGAATGATAGCCGAGCGACACAACGGGGAAATTTCGGTCGTCTCAGTAGACCCTCACGGCTCGTCGTTTCGCGTGATCCTGCCTACAGGGTGACCCCTAGCGCATAGTTTCGCCGCTCGACGTGACAGGCAGCGCGCCGCCGCGGGAAACGTACCCCCACCAAGTATGTGCAGCGACTGATAAGATGTGACGCCTCTTCATCGCATCATAGTTCCGTCATGCATTTGCTTGAGGCTTCAAGCGTCTAGAAGGCGGAATACCATGGGCAGGCCGATAGGCTCCGTGAACCGACAGAAGCCGTTCGCTGACGCGCTGCGGCTGGAAATCGGTGCTGGCAATGATCCTCGCCGCCTGCGCGCCATCGCCCGAAAACTGATCGAAATGGCAGAGGGTGGCGATTTGCAAGCGATCAAAGAGGTCGGGGACCGGCTGGACGGTAAGTGCGCGCAGGTCATTGAGCGCGGCGATGTCCCTGGAGGCGATGACCGACCAGCAGCTTATGGCGATCAGTCGCGGCAGATTGCCCGAACCGGCTGATGAGCCGAGCTATCCGATGATTGCGGGGCCTCAACAGCAATAGCACTTGGGGACTGATTTGGGGACCGAACGCTTCGCTCTTCCAAATAGTTTCGTCTTCTCAATATCTTACTTGATTTCAATGGCGGAGGGAGAGGAACTGGGGTCGAACCTTCTCCACGTAGGCCAGAGTACTCCAGCGAGTTCTGGCGGACGTGGTTCCTGGCAAAGGCGCGGCCAAGGCCGCCATAAGTGAACCTAAGGCGCCCTAGCCCCTGGTGGGCGACCTGCACAATCCATTCTCGGTAAAGAGTCTGTGGCGTAACGCGGGTCACCCCCCTCCCGCGAACCGTGCCCCCGATCGTACCCCGCGTCGTGTCGGGTAGATCGCCCGGGCCGAGCGCGCGCTGTTCGCGCACGCCCACACCGCGTTAGGGGGCCGGGGCCCTCTCGATGTAGAACAGCATATGTGTGTCCGCGTAGTGCCCTTGGCTCACCTGCCCGCCGCCAAGATAGAACACGATTTCCGCTGCCCGTGTCCCCGCATCGAGGCTGCAGAGCTGAAGGATGAAATACTCCAGCTCACGGCCGGACAGAGTCGTTTGCATGGGGGGGTGCTTGAAGAGTCTCAGCAGAAGCCATTGCGACCAATCGTGCGGCTGGTCCGCGTCGCACACTGAGGGCTGCTCAAGTGACGGGCCCCGCGCCTCCGTCGGCAAGGCTTGCGGGCTGCGCACTTCCAGCGGACTTGTGATGCGCCCTTCGTTGTTCACCTTGACCAGGTACGTCTTCCACTGGCTCTGCACCAGCCGCCGGCTGTTCGGATCAGGCGAGGCAGGAGAGATCTTGAACCAAGCCTCATCATCAATATGAACCATCAGAAGAGCATACCGATCGAGGACTACTTGGATTGTGCCGATCGCCTCGTCATCCGCGACCCCGGCCGCCAGGTCCAGTCGAGCGCGATCGTCCTCAGAGATGGGGCTGCCCAGATCTCCAACGGCACGCAGGAGCTGCGCGACGTTCTCCTCGAGGCGCTGGCGCGTGGCCTTTGTGTCGCGTGCGTCAACCATGGGCATCGCCGCGCGAGAGCTCGGCGCTTGCATGGCGAGAATGGTGACGCCAGAGATCGCAATTCCAAGCGCGAGCATCCACTTGAGATGACGTCGCCCGTTCATGATCCCTCGTTCTTTGCTTTGGGCCGTCCGCTCCTGTCCGTGGAGAAGCGATTGCGGCACCCGCTGCTAATCGGCATGATCGAAGGAGAATCCGATCTGCCCATGGTAGTGGACCATGAGCCATTGGCCCTCCCGCTTTTCGAAAATCTGTGTCGACAGTACGTTGTGCAGATGCACCGGGTCAGCGCGTTCCGACAGAAGGGCGTGAAACTCATTTATGTCGACCACCCATGCGACTGATCCCGAGATGTGCTGGATCGAGAGTCGCGGGCGGATGTGCACCATCTCTATGTCGGAAAACGCCTGCTTCCAGCTCTTCATAACCTCGGCCGGACCGAGGAAAGGAGCGGGAGTCGATGGATGAATGGCCGACACATCGTCATCCGCCACCCATACTCGCGCCATCGCTTCAAGATCGCGGGTCCCGAAGGCGTCATAAAACGCCGCGCTCGCCCGCGCCACATCGTCGTGCGCTGGCGGTTGCACACCCGGCTCCACTTCGGTCTGCATGTGCTGAGTGGGATTCGGGATGGAAAAGCCCGGGAAATGCGCATGAAAATGAATCAATCGCCATTGACCATCGTCGCTCCTTTCGAAGAGCTTCGTGCCCAAAATCCGGTCCATGACGACCGGCTGACCGGTTTGGGTCTGCACAGCTTCAAGGCGCACCGTGTCCACGAGCCAGGCGAAGGTGCCCTCGGCGCGAATGCTCTCGACGTGAGCATCGACCTTGATATCGCGGTTGTGCGCAAAGGATCTTCTGAAACCCTCACGGATATTCTCCCAGCCGACCAACGGGGTCGACCCTGCCGGGAAAATGGCGGATACGGCGTCGGTCTTGGCCCACAACCGGCCGATGGACCAGAGATCGCGAGCCGCGAAGGCGGCCCAGAACCTCTCGTTGACTGCCCGGATCTCGCCGAGCGTCACCTCCGGTGGCCACGTTTCTTCGAACTGATCGCCGCCACGGGGCCCATGGGAGGGGGCGACAAGCATCAAGGAAAGGAGCGAGGCAGCAATAATGGCATTTCCGGAACGCATGTCATTCTCCGGTCGCTCCTTCTACCCTCATGGAGTCCGCGGCGGGCCTTTTCTCAGGGCGACGTCGTCTCGGCCAAAATCCTCCTGTAGGTCTCCAGCGCAAACTCGTAAGCGGCTTTGGCCTCCGGATAGTCTTCCGGCCGCCAGCCAGCGCGCTTGACCTCGAAGCACTGCTGGAGCGCCCGGATATCCCATTCGACGCTCGCGCGTGAGGCTCGGATCGGCTTCTTGTCTACCGTCACAAAGACTGGGTTCGTGTGGCTCGCGCCCAAAATGCGCAACGCGACCCAGCTGCTTTGCTCGATCGGGACATCAAACTCGACCTTCCTTAACTCACCGTCGGCCGTGATAAGCTTGCTGACGACGGGGCGCCCGTTCAGGACCACCTCGAGATTAACCTGCCTCGTATCGCCGACGCGAGCTCGTTCGATGTGCCACCAGGGAATGTTGCGCCAACTCACTCCGGTGATCGGAAGGTCGGAAATGCGGACCCGCTTCGTTTCAGGCAGCGGCTTGTACGTGACTGCCTGACTCTCCATCGGGTACGGCGTACCAAGGACCTCAATGGTTTCGGGCTCCACCGGGAGGTAAGCCGCGACATCGGCAGTGAGCTTCACCGTGGCGGGCCCCGCCAACTTGAGCTCGCTGCCGACGGCCCGCGCGGGTGCCTGTCCATTGACTTCGAAATTCATCAGGTGGCTGCGACCGTCGGAGACATAGGAATTGCCGCTCGCGATCACCTGAAGCTCGCGTTCGTAGGACACTGGAGATGTCATGGCGTCCGGGATCTTCGCGTACGATCGACCGCGGCCGATGTTCTCTCCGTTGATACACGGCCAATCCGTCTCGCCTCCGATCTGGGTACGGAAGCCGGCATTCAGCGTGTGATACCAGATGTTCAGCTCAGAAACGAAGTTGGTGTTTCCGACGCCGATCCAATCGGCGGCGCCGTGCGCCACCGTCATGATGTACTCGTTGGCTCCGATACTATCCATCGGCGGTGTGATGTAGTTCGGCAGTTGCGTCGACTGGACGTCAAGGCCAAAGCCGGCATGCGTATAGCTCGCCAGCGCGCCTTGTGACTGTATCCATTTCAGCACGGGCAAGGTGTAGCTCGGCCAGTCCCGAATTCGCTTGGTGCCCGGATAATCAATGTCCTTCATCCCATGCCCGCTGGTGTGCCCGCCAGCGCTGCTCGGAAACTGCGAGATCTCGATGTTGTGGGTCACGACATTGTTCGGCGTCGAGACCGCATCCGCATGCCCGGTGAAGTATTTGTCCTTCTGGTAATACCAGTTGGGTCCCCAGATCAGGATGTCGGCGATGTCGAGATCTTCGCCGACGGCGTAACGAAGCATGTCCTTGGGTTCGATGCCGTAGGTCGGGTCGTTGTAATGGAGGCAGCCGGCCGTGTGGACATGCTTGTCGAGACTGACATAACCGAGGGCGCGCGGGTTGATCCAGCGCTTGAGGTCGAATCGCTCAGTCGAGCCGGTGCCGGCGGCCACGGTCACGACCCGGTGCTGCTTCTCGTATTGAGGGCCTCGCGCGACATCGAAGGTGTACTCGCCGGGAGGAAGTTCGACCGTTTCCCCATCATACCGGTAGATGTGGTTCTGAAAAAACAAGTCGGGGACGTAACGCTTCGAGCGATGCGGATAGACCCGCCCAAACTTGTCGCGGATGGTAAATCTTGCCCCAGTCGGTGCCCCGCGCTCATCCAGGATGTTCAGGGTGACTGGAACCGCTTTCTGGACCATGAAGTTCAGCCTGGTTTCGCCGCGGAAGCCTGGACTGGCCGGGATGTAAGGCACCGACCCGGTTCCGCTCGATTGCAAGGTGCCGATGTTGAAGGAGATCGTCATTGTATGCACTCCCTCGTCCCGGCTATAGATCTGCAGGACGAGGTACTCCAGCGGCAAGCCAGTCAGGTTCTTGTCGAGCGTCGCCTCCTGGAAGAGGCTCACTGCCGCCCAGCGCTCCTTCGTGGGCACGATGGACAGATCGCCGTGCGGAGGCCAGACATCGCCTTGCTCGGGTTGCGGCGGCTCCTTATACGGATAGCCACCTCCCCAGGTGCCCCAGGTCGAGCCGACATGGAAATGCTTCTCCAGCATGACGTCGGTGAATTGGTCATCATAGATGCTCCGCTCAACCTGCATGCGCGAGAAATCATAGGGCATTGCCGCTTCGGGGCTGTCGACATCCACGCGCTCCGTCACGGCGGCGCCGTTATGTACTTTGACGAGGAATGTCGACCAACCGCTTTTGGTCAGGGATTCTGTGTTGGCCGAACTCGGCACCACTGTCAGCTTACGGACAGGATCGATCTCAATCCCGAGAAGAACGTGACGATCCAGGACCTCCTGAATCTTCTCTATCGCCGCTGCATCGGGCTCTCGGGCCGCCGCGTCGATTTGGGCGCGGTCGGCATCGCTGATCGGATGGCCGATGAACGCCAATGCCCGCATCAGGCGATCGACGTGCACCATCAGAGGCTGCTTGGAGACGTCCTTTACCATCGCCACGGCAGCTTGGGTCTCGCTCCCGAACGTGACGAGCAGGAACTGTGCGACGCAGACGAGTAGACAAAGAACCGCGGGGCGGAAGTTCTCGGCTAAGCGCGGTAGCCTGAAGATAACCATAGCCTGCCTCCCCAAAGCTGGGGCACAGCTGGATCACTCAGTCATGCCAATTTCCGATTTAGAGAATTATATTAACGCGGAATCTGGATGATGGGAATGGTCCGTTTGCGTTGGATGGTGGCTTTGTTTGATGAAACCTGACTGGACATCTGGTTTCTCAATGCGGGCGCACATGTGCCGGGCGGTCGTCCTGCTCGCCACCATCTTCAGCGCCGTCGCTCTCGATGCGGCCAGTCCCGCGGCCAACCTGGATGTCGATCTTGCCTTGGTGCTTGCGTTCGACGTCTCTGGCAGCGTCAGTCCCCGCCGTTTCGATCTCCAGCGTGAAGGATATGCGACGGCTTTCGCCAGTCCCCAGCTCATCGGCGCGATCCGGTCTACGAACCATCGCGCGATCGCCGTCACCCTCGTGGAGTGGTCGGGGGCCCACCAGCAGGAACAGGTCATCGGCTGGACGCTGATTGAGGACGAGGCGTCCTCTAAGGCCTTCGGCAGGGCCATCGCTGAGGTACCGCGATCGTTCTACGGCAGGACATCCATCAGCGGCGCAGTCGATTATTGCGTAGTGCTCTTTCAGCAAAGCGGCTTCGCGGACCAAAGGCGCGTCATCGACATATCGGGAGACGGCAGCAACAACGACGGCAGTCCGGTCACAGATGCGCGGGACAAGGCCGTAGCCATTGGCTTGACTATAAACGGCTTGCCTATTCTCAGCGAGGAGTCGTCTCTCGGCGATTATTACCGAGACAATGTCATCGGCGGCCCGGGTTCGTTCGTGCTTGAGGTGAGGGAATTCTCCCACTTCGCCGACGCGGTTCTGAGAAAGCTGCTGCGCGAGATCGCAAGGGACGGCGATAAGCCAAAGCTTGACGCTCGTAGCCCACCACGAACACGAACGTGATATTGCGGCGGGTCCAGGCCCGCAATGTCGCCTACAGGCGCGCCCCGCAGAGACGCGTCCACTTGATCGGCTGGCCGGCTTTCGGTCATCCGTGCGAGGGAGGTAGGACTACCACGCGCCGGAAGCCTACTAAGGCCTGCACATCCACCTGCACTTAGCCATCTCAGCATTGATAGGAGTGTGGCTGACCGCCATTAACTTCTCACGTGACTTCCCAAACCTCAATGCAACGCAGATTACATGGATCATTTTCGTAACAGTGGGCAACGTCCCAATCCTCGGAAGCGCGTTTGGATATTACACACGGGATACCAGTGGCTTCCTCCACGAAGTGTACCTCAAAGACAAGGAATTGCGTGACGTGGGCTTGTGCTGCTCACATCGCACCACGTCGTCCTCTAGCCGCCATGCATTTTTGACAGCAAACAGCGATTAGTGCACCTGCGCAGCTGACACAAACCATGTCATAGAGCTACTTGCATTGCAGCAGCTCCAATAGCGAAGAACGGCCTTAGCGGCCAGCAAACCTACATTCATCTTTCTCGGCATTTTGCTGATCTTATTCACCGCCACCATAAGCCCCACACCACTGCGATACTTGCTATCGAAGTTTGCCACCAAACCAGCCGAGGCCGAGCAGCATTTATCGAACGCAGGTAGAGAATGGCTCCGACAATCAAGCCGTAATTCTTCCTGAAATCGCCATTCCGCTTGGCGATCTCGACCAAATCCGAATGTGTCACATCCCGATCCGACATACCGACCCCTCGTCGCCGTTTGGCGGCAATCTCTAATACTGATTTGGGTTGAGAGTCGAGCTCTAATTCTGATTTTCAGAAATTGTCTCGCCCCGCCCGGCCGGTCATATCCTCGCCAAGAGAGCTTCCATTTCTGGCCACGTTTCGGGTTCACGAAGGCGTGACAAAGCAGGGGAACGCATCATGGCAGCACAAAGGGTTTGGAAGACGGTCGGGCCGGTGAAAAGTAACGCGGAGATCGAGCACCTTCACCGGGAGCTAGCCTCATTCAACAAGCGTATCGAGGAACTTGAAAAGAAACACCCTGACATATCGAAGATTGAAGCACTAAGGGCAAGCGCGCTCGTTCTAGCCCGGCAGATTGATGAAATTCGCTGTTCGAGCGCCAATGACTTGACCGGTTTGCTCGCGAAGTAGCGTCCGAGGCAAAATGGCCCGAGGCCTGCTTGGTTTGAAATGGGTCGCCTCACGCACCCGTTCAAACCATGGAAGCGCCGGGCACCTGGAGTTGCCAACTGACCACCGCGCCAGGACATCAATCCGATTCAGCTCTCGCTTGCTCATCAGCACCACACCCATCGGATCCGCAGCCTCTAACCCTCACGACCAAGAGAGAGAAGACTGACCTTCCAACTTTGCTCAGTGCTGACATTTTAGCTTTGCTGCCACACACAGCATTCGCGGATGAGGCTTTATGGAATATTTGAAGGGTGCGCCGCAGCAGGCTTGAAATCAGCATTGGCTTGCAGGTCGGATACATGAACCATCCTCAGAGAACCTGCGAAAGAAATTCTTTCGTGCGCGGATTACTCGCGCGTGTGAAGAACTCGGACGGCGGCCCATGCTCAACGATCACGCCCTTATCCGTGAAATAAACTTGGTCGGCAGCTTCGCGGGCAAAACCCATTTCATGCGTGACGAGAATGCAAGTCATGCCGTCCTCAGCCACTTTGCGAACGGCGGCCAGCACTTCCTTGACCATCTCCGGATCAAGCGCCGCGGTCACCTCGTCGAAAAGAATGACCTCTGGCTCCATGCACAGGGCGCGAGCGATGGCCACTCGCTGCTGCTGACCGCCCGAGAGCTCGCCCGGATAGGAATCGGCCTTTTCCGGCAGGCGCATCTCGCTGAGCAACTTATGCGCGCGCGCCTCAACCTTGCGCCGCGGCTGCTTGAGCACCTGGATTGGCGCCTGCGACACGTTCTGCAGCACGTTCCAGTGCGGAAACAGATTATACTGCTGGAACACCATGCCCACCCGATGGCGAAGCTTGATTTCATCGAGCTTGGGATCATTGACCTCGATATCACCGACTCGGATCGAGCCTTCGCTGATGGGCGTAAGCCCATTTATCGTCCTCAGAAGGGTAGACTTGCCGGAACCCGATGGGCCAATGATCGCGACGACCTCGCCCCTGCGGATGTTCATGTCGATCCCTCGAAGAACCTCTAGGGATCCGAAGGACTTGCGAACGCCCCGAAGAGAAATGAACGGCTGCGATTGCGGGGCAAAAATCATGTCAGCACCTTATTTCGTGCGGAGCGCCGCTCGGAGGCTGAGGCAGTCGCTAGTTGGCCCTGCATAGGAGAAAACAGCATCAACAGCGCCACCTATCGCAGTTGAAAAAGCGGCGCCTCAAGGCGCCCAAACTGTTCAACCTCGCCGCTTGCGGCAATCGCCAACTCAATATAGTTGTACCTTTTATGAAAATGATTAAATGAATTAATGGTATGCCGCTGCCGGATCTCCATGCGCTCGAAATCGCTGCGACGGTGGTCGAGGAGGGCAGCATGAGCGCCGCCGCGGCGCAGTTCGGAATGACGCAATCTGCCGTGTCGCAAGCGGTGAAGCGAGCCGAAGCGCAGGTTGGGGTCATCCTTGTGCATCGGGACCGGCGTCCGCTGGTCGCCACGGAGGCCGGGCGTGTGCTGCTTACGCAAATGCGAGAAATAGCTTCACGCACGGAACTGGCCATCGATGCTGTCCGAGCAACCGGGCGGCGTCCGGAACGCCAAGATCTGCGGTTGGGCATGGTCGATACCTTCGCTTCGGTCGTCGGCCCGGTCTTGATCCGCAAACTCATGGATGAGGCCTTCGCGTTACGAATAAATGCTTTTTCGGGGCTGGTGCATACCCACTCCAACGCTCTGATGCGGCACGAAATTGACGCTGCGATCACTTCCGACGCAATGGAGGAACTCGACGACCTCGTCCGATTCCCGTTGTTGCGGGAGCCGTTTGTGCTGGTCGCCCCACTCGCTTGGGCGGACAGCCTTCGCAACCGCGCGCTGCAAGATGCGCTGCGGGACTATAGTTTGATCCGTTACAGCGCCCGTTCCCACACGGGAATGCAGGTTGAGCGCCACCTTCGACGGTTGCGAATAGAGCATCCGTGGGTTCTCTCCTTCGACACATCGGATTCGCTGCTCGCCATGGTGGCAGGTGGCGTCGGCATTGCCATTACCACGCCGCTCTGCCTCATGCAGGGAGCCCTCCATTCTTCTGCTCTTGCGGTCTTGCCTCTGCCGGGCCGTGGCTTCTCGCGTGAGGTGACGCTGGTAACGCGGCGAGGCGAGCTCGACATTCTCGCGCCCCGCATCGCCGACGTTGCCCGCCAAATGCTCAGGAAATTTACGGTTCCACAGATCGTCAATCAAGTTCCGTGGCTGGAACCGACATCTGCGGACATGGTCTGGAGCCCGTCGGCGTTGGACGTCGAACCGTCAGCTTAAAGCCCGCCGGGCGCTTTGGCTGACAGCGATGTCCGACAGGTGTCGAGCACGCCGGCTCAATGTACCCACCAATCACAAATATTTAAATAAGCTTTTCCAGCACGTGTTCCCGCACGAGCGTTCCGATCTCAGCCATAGGAGAAAGCGGCTCGGCGATAAACTAGAACTCTTGCTGGCCGAGAGTTTGAGAGTCGCCATGAGACCGGCGCGCTGCAGATGCGCGAGCTCAAGCGGGTCATGGTGGATACCACTGTTCAGCCCAAACCCATCACCTTCCCGACCGACGCCAAGCTGTTGCATGCGACGATCAGGCGCCGATCCGGCATCGAGCCCGTGATCGGTCACATAAAGACTGACGGCCATCTCGGCCGCTGTTACCTCAAAGGCCGCGCAGGCAATGCCGCCAACGCCGTTCTCTCCGCAGCAGGCTACAACCTCTCGTCCTCGCCTGGCTGAGGACGCTCCTGCACCTCATGCTGATCGCGCTATGGAATACCATCGCCATCCAATCTGCGACCAAACTGGCATCTTAACGGGAGCCTTCGGTGCCGAGGGAGTAACGGCCAACTTGGCGGCAGGTTTCCCGAAAGCCATCGGAACCAATGCGGCGATGGCCGAGCGCTGCGACCCCATAATCGAAAATAATGATCTTCAGTTGTTTGACTTAAATGGCTGTTCTCCTATTCAAAATCGAAGTCCGGTTTGTCAAGCTAATGGGAACTTAGAGTTCCTCTTGCGTAAGTTCTCGTACTCACATGACCGACCAACGGCCGGACACCGAAAGCCTAGGCACGCATCACCTCCCAGGAAAGACCAATTCGGCTTTGCCAATGATGAATCGCGAGAGGACGCAGCGGCCATCCGAGAGTCTCGTGCCGAGCTTGCCCATGCGGGGGCGTGCTGAAATATCGAAACGTGTCCAGTTATCCATCAAGGAGCGTCGCCTGCTTAACAAGTTCGCCACCGAGCGTGAGCTGCTGGGTTACGCCGAGATGCTCAGTGCGCTTTGCGACAACACCGAATATCGCGAGGGGATCGCGTGAGGCACTATTCCGCACTCTCCATCCTGCGCCACGGCCTTACCGGCAACCGGCACTGGTCGCGCGCGTGGCGTGATCCTGCGCCGAAGCCGACGTACGACGTCGTTGTCGTAGGGGGCGGCGGCCATGGCCTCGCCACGGCCTACTACCTCGCGAAGGAACACGGCATCCGCAACGTCGCTGTGCTCGAGAAAGGATGGCTCGGCGGCGGCAACACCGGCCGCAACACGACTATCGTGCGCTCGAACTACATGATGCCGGGCAACACGATGTTCTACGAGCGGTCCATACGAATGTGGGAGAACCTCAGCCAGGATCTCAACTATAATGTGATGATCTCGCAACGCGGACAGTACAATCTGTGTCATTCGCCGGCGCAGATGGACGCCGCACGCCGGCGCGGCAATGTGATGCGCGCCAATGGTATCGATGCAGAGCTGTTCGACCGAGCCGAGGTCATGCGCCGCATCCCCTATCTCGACTATTCGGCCAACGCCCGCTTTCCGATCCATGGGGCGCTCTTCCAATCGCGGGCCGGCACCGCTCGTCACGATGCGGTGGCTTGGGGTTTCGCACGCGGTGCCGACAGTCAAGGCGTCGACTTGATCCAGCAGTGCGAGGTGGTCGGCTACATCTGGGACAAGAACCGGATCGTCGGCGTCGAGACCACGCGCGGGCCCATCCGGGCTAATAAGGTCGCTCTCGCGGTCGCCGGGCATACGGGACATCTCTCCGCTAAGGCCGGCCTGCGTTTGCCGATCGAGACGCATGTGCTCCAGGCATTCGTCACCGAGCCCCTGAAGCCTCTCATCGACAGCGTCATTTCTTTCGGTGCGGCCCACTTCTACATCAGCCAGTCTGACAAGGGCGGCTTCGTGCTCGGTGGCGATATCGACGGCTTCAACTCCTATGCGCAGCGGGGCGGCCTACCGATCGTCGAGCATACTCTGGTGAGCGCGAAATCTCTCATGCCTTCGCTGTCGCGTCTGCGCATCCTGCGCCAATGGGCTGGTGTGATGGACATGTCGATGGATGGCTCGCCCATCATCGGGAAGATGCCGGTCGAGGGGCTCTGGCTGAACGGCGGCTGGTGCTACGGGGGATTTAAGGCGACGCCTGCGTCTGGCTACTGCTTTGCCTGGACCATCGCAAAGGGCGAGCCGCATCCAGACAACGCCGAATTCACCCTCGAACGTTTCGAGCGCGGTTGTCAGATCGACGAAAAGGGCGCCGGTCCGCAGCCTAATGCCCACTGAGGTCACGACATGTTGAGGATTGTTTGTCCGGTTTGCGGACAGCGCGACGAAACCGAATTCACCTATGGCGGCGATGCCACGGTCCGTCGGCCGGACATGAACGAAACGAGCTCGAAGGCTTGGTTGGACTACGTGTTCCTGCGCGACAACCCGCGCGGACCGCACAAGGAGTACTGGCATCACGTGACCGGATGCCGCCAGTGGGTCGTCGTCGAACGTGACACCCTCACTCACAGCATTTCAGCAACGCATTTGGCCCGTGAGGCGGTGGAATGACGGCCCGCAGACTTTCGACCGGCGGGCGCATCGACCGTAGCCGCTCCTTCGACGTTCGCTTCGACGGCCGGTCCTTCCGCGCCCATCCCGGTGACACGCTGGCCTCGGCGTTGCTGGCGGGTGGCCAGTCGGTGCTGGCCCGCAGCTTCAAGTATCATCGCCCGCGCGGCCTGATGGCGGCCGGGGTCGAGGAGCCGAACGCGCTCGTCCATCTGCGCGACGGCGCCCGTCACGAGCCCAATTGCCAGGCAACGACGGTGGAGGCGTTCGAGGGCCTCGTCTCAACCTCCCAGAACGCCTGGCCGAGCCTCCAATTCGACATCGGCGCGGTGAACGGCCTGCTGTCGCGCTTCTTCGGCGCCGGCTTCTACTACAAGACGTTCATCGGCCCGTTCAGGGGAACCGCCTATTGGATGGCCTGCGAGCGTTTCATCCGCAAGGCCGCCGGTATGGGACGGGCGATCACGCTCGAGGATCCCGACCACTATGAGAAGATCAACGCCTTCTGCGACGTGCTGATCGTGGGCGCTGGTCCCGCTGGCATCGCCGCAGCGCTCGCCGCCGGACGCAGGGGCGACAATGTGATCCTCGTGGAGCAGGATTTCGCTCTGGGCGGATCGCTGCTGAGCGAGTCGGCCGGCTGGCCCACGGACGACTGGCTGGCCGCGTCTGAAGCCGAGTTGCGCAAGTTGCCGAATGTCAGGATCCTGACCCGGACCACGGCCTTCGGCGCCTATGACTGTGAGGTCTATGGTTGCATCGAACGCGTTCAGGACCATGTGAAGGCGCCCGAGGCGGGCAAGCCGCGCCAGCGCTACTGGGTTGTCAGGGCCCGGCGCGCCATTCTCGCGACCGGCGCCATCGAGCGCCCCATGGTCTTCGCCGGCAACGATCTGCCCGGCGTCATGCTGGTTTCGGCGGTACGCCGCTATCTCAACCGCCATGCAGTGCTCGCGGGTGAGCAGGTCGTTGTGGCGACGAATAACGACAGCGCTTACGGCACCGCCCTTGAACTCAACCAGGCAGGTGCCAAGGTCGTGCTGTGCGACCTCCGGCGTGATGTTCCCGCTGCGTTGTCGAGCTGCGCTCGGGCGGCAGGCATCGATCTGCGCTCCGGAACAGCCGTGCTGCGGGCTGAGGGCGGCAAGCATGTGAAGGCTGTCTGCCTCGTTCCCGTCGATGGCAGCGGAAGGGCGACGGGCCGCGCGAGCCGAGTCACGTGCGATCTGGTGGCCGTTTCCGGTGGCTGGGCGCCGGCACTGCATCTGTGGAGCCAGCGCTTCGGTAAGCCGCATTATCGGGCCGAACTCGACGCGTTCCTTCCGAGCGCGGAGCGCGATGCGATCGCTTGCGTCGGCACACTCATCGGCGCACCGAACCTGCAGGCGGCCCTGTCCCAGGGGCATGCGGCCGGCGGCGGCGCCGGATCGGAGCCCTACCTCGCCGGTCCCGATGACTTCTGGGGGCGCGGTGTGGCGCCGATCACCGTCATCACCAACGCCGACGGCAGCACGCCGGGCAAGGCGTTCGTCGACTTCCAGCATGACGTGAAGCTGGCGGACATCGACCAGGCCCACCTTGAAGGCTACGTCTCCCTGGAGCACCTGAAGCGCTACACCACCTCCGGTATGGCGGCGGACCAGGGCAAGACCTCCAAGCTGAACGCGCTCGCCCGTATGGCGGCGCTGCGTGGCATGGATGTGCCTGCCGGCGGCACCACGACCTTCCGCCCACCTTATACGCCGAGCGTCATCGGTGCGGTGGTTGGCCACGAGCAC